>OKKB01000112.1_pt1 | contig 51455 bp, 30 predicted proteins | sample 1613931 | NCBI WGS metagenome assembly OKKB01 (sample SAMN04436893, study PRJEB24849) | human gut metagenome | biome: human gut; feature: NICU; material: stool | host: Homo sapiens | place: USA: Saint Louis, MO | collected 2012-02-08
GGATTAAAAGATCAAATTGAAAGAATTGAACGAGGATTATCATTATTAATTAAAACTAAAAATGGATTCAAATTAGATCAAAACAACAATAACAATAATAATGATAGTGGTTCTAATTCTAATTCTATTCCTATTGAAACTCTTTTAACTTCAGTTTTCGATAGAATGACGCAACTGATCTATTTTGGTAATAATGTTCCTCAATATAATGATTTATTTGCTCATCATTCACCAAAACCTTTAGTCACAATTGATATTATTTCTGATCTGGAAAATTTAATTAAAGCTAATAAAGAATTAGGTTTAGCTTTAGATCAAGGTGAAATTGATTATTTAATTAATGCATTTAAAGAAATCATTGGTCGTAATCCAACTGATGTTGAATTGTTTATGTTTGCTCAAGTTAATTCTGAACATTGTCGTCATAAAATTTTTAATGCTGATTGGACTATTGATGGCACCACTAAAGAATTATCATTATTTAAAATGATTAAAAATACTCATGAAAAAACTCCTCAATATACTATTTCGGCTTATTCTGATAATGCGGCAGTTTTCGAAGGTCATGAAGGTTATGTTTGGACTCCAGATTTTAAGACAAAACAATGGAAATCTATTAAAGAAAAAGTTCAAACTTTAGTTAAAGTAGAAACTCATAATCATCCAACCGCAGTATCGCCATTTGCTGGTGCTGCCACTGGTTCAGGTGGAGAAATTAGAGATGAAGGTGCCGTTGGTAGAGGTTCTAAATCTAAAGCAGGATTATCGGGATTTTCTGTTGCTGATTTAAATATTCCAACTTTGCCTCAACCTTGGGAAAGAAATGTTGGTAAACCAAATCATATTGCTTCATCATTAGATATTATGTTAGAAGCCCCCATTGGATCCGCTGCTTTTAATAATGAATTTGGTAGACCGGCCATTAATGGTTATTTTAGAACTTTAACTACTGAAGTGGAAAATTCTCATGGTGAAACAGAAATTAGAGGTTTCCATAAACCAATTATGTTGGCTGGTGGTATGGGAGCAATTAGACCTGATTTAGCTCTTAAAGATACTAAAATCACCCCGGGGGCAAAATTAATTGTTCTTGGTGGTCAATCAATGTTGATTGGTTTAGGTGGTGGTGCTGCTTCATCAATTTCTTCGGGTGAAGGTTCGGCTGATTTAGATTTTGCTTCTGTTCAAAGAGGTAATCCAGAAATTCAAAGAAGAGCTCAAGAAGTTATTAATGCTTGTGTATCATTGGGTAAATTGGGTAATCCAATTCAATCGATTCATGATGTTGGTGCTGGTGGATTATCTAATGCCTTGCCGGAATTAGTTCATGATAATGATTTGGGGGCTAAATTTGAATTAAGATCTATATTATCGTTAGAACCAGGTATGTCACCAATGGAAATTTGGTGTAATGAATCCCAAGAAAGATATGTTTTAGGAGTAGCACCAGAAAATTTGGATTTATTTGCTAAGATTTGTCAACGTGAAAGAGCTCCATTTGCAGTTGTTGGAGTTGCTACTGAAGAACAACGTTTAGTTTTAACTGATTCTTTATTAAATTCAACTCCAATTGATTTAGAAATGTCAGTATTATTTGGTAAACCACCAAAAATGTCTCGTACTGCAATTACTTCAAATTTAAATTTGACTCCATTTGAAACCACTAACAACAACCTAGATGTTAGTGAATCTATTGATAGAGTATTACAATTACCTGCAGTTGGATCCAAAAATTTCCTTATTACTATTGGTGATAGATTTATTACTGGATTAGTTGATCGTGATCAAATGGTGGGTCCTTGGCAAGTCCCCGTTGCTGATGTTGGAGTCACTGCTACTTCTCTTGGTGATACTATTTTATCCACTGGTGAAGCTATGGCTATGGGTGAAAAACCAACGTTAGCATTAATTTCTGCTAGTGCATCGGCCAAAATGTGTGTTGCCGAATCGTTGTTAAATATTTTTGCAGCTGATATCCCTTCATTAGATCATGTTAAATTGTCAGCTAATTGGATGTCAGCAGCATCCCATGAAGGTGAAGGAGCTAAATTATATGAAGCAGTTCAAGCCATTGGTATGGATTTATGTCCAGATTTGGGTATTTCTATCCCTGTGGGTAAAGATTCCATGTCGATGAAAATGAAATGGGATGATAAAGAAGTTACTGCTCCTTTAGCTTTAACTATTACTTCATTTGCCCCAGTTGATAATACTTCTAATACTTGGACCCCTCAATTACAAAATTTGGATGAACAACAACAAGAAGAAACTGTATTAGTTTTAGTTGATTTGGCTGCATCTAATGAAGCCGGAAAGTCTTTAGGTGGGTCAGCTTTAGCTCAAGTTTATAAACAAGTTGGGGATTCTGCACCAACAGTTCATTCTCATAAGCTTTTGAAATCATTTTTAGAAACTCTTATTGTTTTACATAAACAATTTGATATATTAGCATATCATGATAGATCAGAAGGTGGGTTAATTACTACTGTTTTAGAAATGGCATTTGCTGGAAGATGTGGATTAGATTTAAATATTAATGGTAAACAAGATGTTTTCACAGAATTATTTAATGAAGAATTAGGAGCAGTTTTCCAAATTAAATTTAAAGATTATACCAAATTCCAACAAATTTTCTTGGATAATGGAATTGATGAAAATTTCATCCAAATTATTGGTAAACCTAAATTTGATTCTAAACAATTAATCGATATTTCTTTTAATGGTACACCAATATATTCATCTACTCGTGGTCATTTACAACAATTATGGTCTAATACATCTTATCATATTCAAAAATTAAGAGATAATCCAATTACTTCTACACAAGAATATGATGCCATTAAAGATGATAATGATCCAGGTATTTCATATCAATTGACATATCAACCAAATGAATTCAAAAAATATTCTCTGCAACAACCTAAAGTTGCTATTTTAAGAGAACAAGGGGTCAATTCTCAACAAGAAATGGCTTGGTGTTTCCAACAAGCTGGATTTGATGTTTATGACGTTACCATGTCGGATATTTTAGAAGGTAGAACCACATTAGATGATTTTGTCGGAATTGCTGCATGTGGAGGATTTTCTTATGGTGATGTTTTAGGTGCTGGTGCCGGATGGGCTAAATCAGTTTTATTCCATGATAAAGCTCGTCAAGAATTTAAAAAATTTTTCCAAGATAGAAATGATACATTTGCTTTTGGTGCATGTAATGGATGTCAATTTTTAAGTAGAATAGCTGAATTAATCCCTGGTACTGAAAATTGGCCAACTTTTGAAAAAAATTTATCAGAACAATATGAAGCTAGATTTGTTATGGTTGAAATTGAATCATCCCCACAGAAAAATAATTCAATTTTTTTGAAAAATATGAAAGGTTCTAAATTACCAATTGCTGTAGCTCATGGTGAAGGTAGAGCTCAATTTAAAGCTTTACAAGAACAAAAAGATTTCCAATTGGATGTGATTCATTATGTTGATAATTATGGTAAAATTACGGAAAATTATCCTTTTAATCCAAATGGTTCACCAAATGGTATTGCTGGTATTACTAATTCTAATGGTAGAGTATTAGCCATGATGCCTCATCCAGAAAGAGTTTGTAGAAAGGAATCAAATTCTTGGTATCCAATTGAACAAGGTAAAGAATGGGGTCAATATGGTCCATGGATTGAATTATTCAAATCTGCTAGAGAATGGGTTGGTGATAATAGGAATTAGGAGAGTATAAATATTCAAAATGTGTTGACAAAAAATCCCTTTATCTATAGAATGTTGTTGTTGTTGTTATTATTATTATTATTAATTATTATGTTTTAAATGTTAGAAATTCAAAATAAAAATAAACGTGTACATTATTGTTTAATATTATTATTATATAAATCCTTTCAAATATTCAATTATTAGTTGAATAATGGATAAAATTCATTATATTTTTTAGCATAATAAGCAGTTGAAGCACCACCCAATACTAATAGAACAAGTGGGATTGGTTTGGCAAAACCCGTTGGAATAGATCTGGCTAATCCAGCAATTAATAATACTGTACTTGTACTTAAAGCTAATTCTAATCCATAATCAGCATTTTGTTTCAATAAATAACCAGCACCACCATAAAGAGCAGAAAAAGTAATACCGGCAACTAACGAAGGGAAAGACCCTTTACGGGCATAACCCATGATACCACCAATGGCACATAATCCTGATAATGTAAATGCTGGATGATCTAATCCCATTGTGTTAAATGTCTGTGTGTATATTGATTTAGGAAGGAAAAAGTAGTAGTAGTTGGTATTTGATTTTGACAACCAAGAGTGATAATAATTATTATTGAAAAAAAAAAAGTGAGAAGCAAAAAAAAAATGAATTTGTGTGCTCGGAATTAAAAACAACACCTAAAAGAATATTCCCCGTGAAAGTCTCATGCCGTTTTTTCCTCTCCTATTGGGTATTTATCACAACCAATAAAGGGAAAACATCTACGTGTCATTTGTTAGAATGATGGGCGTTTGTTATTTGTTGTTTGTTATTTATTTATCACCATATGGGTAAAAACAATAGTAAATAGATTTAGTATTTCGACTCCTTGATTACTAATATTTGTAAGATTTGTGGGATTATGGCCTATAGTCTACATGTAAAATTTTGGTGTTATGCAAATATAAGTTACAGACAATACAAAAAGTTTAGCCAGCAGAGAATGTTGGAATTATGATCGTTTCAATTAATCTTTAAATATCATAACCCGATAGAAATTACAGTGTAACCATTTGGTATTTGTCTAATCCAATTTGTATGTAGAAAATTGAACTTGAATTGGACAGAACCAACTAGTTTTTGTTTGTTTAGAATTAATAGAGTGTAATGAATTATTAACTAAAAAGGGTTGAGTTAATAGTAGTAAGGTTTCAAAGGTTGGGGCATTAATCAAGTGGTGGTGAGTGGGTGGGTGGGTGGTTGATTGATTGGTTGGTTGGTTGTAAAAACTAAAGAGAGGATTTATAAGTAAAATGTGTTTTCTGTCTGTGATCTGGATATAAGAAACAAACAAATAAATTAACGTGTAGTTTTAAAGAAGTGAGAAATTTTAAGTTGTTGTTGATTTGTATGTCTCACTGGTTGTCTTTCATAATTAATATGCGTGTAATTTATTAGGAGTACTACACAGTATTACAGTATCAAGTGGAGTTGAATAATGAGTTGAGTGTTTTTTTTCTATTGAAAAAATTGAGAAATTTCTTTTTTAGTGTTTTTTTTTGTTAAGAGAGAAATGTTTTCTCAAAACAATATTGTCCTTGTGGTGGTTGTGGTCTCTCACTCACTCACTCACACTCACCCATTCTCTCTCTCTTTCTCTCTCTTAATGTTAACAAACAACAACTTAGAGAGAACGAAGTGAATTGAAACCCAAAAGTAAAAATTTTCTTACGTTTGTAAAAAAAATATTATCAAATAGCAAAGTCTTAGTTTATTTCCCACCATCTAACTTGGAAAAGTAACTAATAATCAATCTATCTTTCTTAATTTGATTTCTATCATTGATCAATATTAATATCAATAATGAACATCTCTTCTATGTTATCATCAGATAATAATGTGTCGTTGAAAGAGTCGATGACAACGGCAACTGATCAACAACAGCAACAACAACGGACGGAACTGGTGGATCATGCATCAATCAATGGAAATGGACAAACATCAGTGCTGGCAGTGAATAATGTTCAAGAGAACCATCTATCAGAATTTCATTCACTGAACCAACAACATTCCAGTATACCTCCTGTTGGAACTACTGTGGAACACGCCACCACAACCACCACAACCGCAACTAACCATCAACCAGTTAATCTGTCACCTTTGAAACATTCTGTTGATGAAAATTCCAATCCTACCACCATATCCTCATTGAAAAAAGACACAAACTCTATTATTGCTAGTATACTACCAGAAAGTTATCAATTTGATAATTCATATACACCTACAATAGATCAAAAATACAAATCAGTATTTGAATCCAATATAAATGTCATTAATCAATTAGATCAATACCAACAAATGGGTCATCATTTGAAATTAATGAAATTTGATGAAGTTAAATTGAACAATTATCTTATTAATACTGGTCAATTTGCTTCAAATTATATTGATAGAGTTGTTGCTGAAGATATATCTTCAAGAAATAATAAAATTAGTGAAACCAATAAAAATAAAGAATTAATTGCTATTGATTATTCGAAACCATTACATCATAATAGTACTAGAGGTAAAGAATTTAAATGGGGTTCAACAAGGAAAATTCATAAAGTTGAACACAAATCAAGAAGAAGAAAACCTGCTGCTACAACCAGTACTACAGATGATTCAAATAAAGCTGTTGCTGCTGCTGCAAATGGTACAAAAGATCATAGTGCTACAGCAGGAACCACTGCCTCTGCCAATGGTTCTGATACACCTGATCGCCGTCATCAACGTCAATCTTCAAAACCTTCAACTCCTATTTTGATAAAACCAAAGACTGAACCTGGTAAAGGACTGCCTGAAATACAACCAAGAAGAAGTAGTCGTCCTAAAGTGAAAAGAAAGGCATTTGAAGATGAATTAGAAACTGCTGACAAGCAATCATCTACTCAACAAGTAAAGAAATCACAAGAATCGACTGGTAGAGATCATAAACGTGTCAAGATTGAGAATAAACAGGAAGAACAGCAACAGCATCAACAGCAGCAGCAAGCAGATGAAGAAGACGAAGCTGAAGCAGAAGCAGAAGCAGAACAAAAGCCTAAATCTGGTGCATTATCAGAAGCTGCTGCTGCAGGTATGACTGCTAAAGAATTTAAAGCCTTTATGAGACAATATGATAATACATATATTGCCATTTGGAAAGATTTGTCGAGAAAAGATGGACCGAAAGGAAGTAGGCTGATGCAACAAGCTACTCAAGGTAGACTTATTAATCTTAGAAAGACGGCATTATTGGCTGCTAGAGAAGCTAAAAGATGGCAATTGAAAAATACCAAGAATCAAAAAGATCTTACTACTAAAGCCAGAAGAGCCATGAGAGAAATGTTTAATTTCTGGAAACGAAATGAAAGGCTCGAACGTGATTTGAAGAAGAAACATGAAAAGGAATTATTAGATAAAGCCAAAAAAGAGGAAGAAGAAAGAGAAGCCAAAAGACAACTGAGAAAATTAAATTTCTTAATTACTCAAACCGAATTATATTCACATTTCATTGGTAAAAAAATTAAAACTGATGAACTTGAAGGTACTAATGCTGATGATAATTTGAAATCAAACACCAAAGAACATTTGGATAAATATGCTGATGTTGATGGATCTGCCACTCATGATATTAATGCTGTTGATTTTGATAATGATGATGAAGAAGCATTACGTAGAATGGCAGCCCAAAATGCACAAAATGCTCTTATTGAAGTGCAAAATAAGGCTAAACAATTTGATAATAGTGAAGAATCATTTAAAAATCCTGACACCAATGGTGAAGAAATGAATTTCCAGAATCCAACCTTATTAGGAGATATCACTATACCTCAACCAAATATGTTGAAATGTACTTTGAAAGAATATCAATTGAAAGGTTTAAATTGGTTAGCAAACTTGTATGAACAAGGTATCAATGGTATTTTGGCTGATGAGATGGGTTTAGGTAAAACCGTTCAAAGTATATCGGTATTGGCATATTTAGCTGAAACTTATAATATGTGGGGTCCATTTTTGGTGGTGACTCCAGCATCAACATTGCATAATTGGCAACAAGAAATTACGAAATTTGTTCCTGAATTTAAAGTATTACCATATTGGGGGAATGCTAAAGATCGAAAAATTTTACGTAAATTTTGGGATAGGAAAAGTCTTCGATACGATAAGGATTCACCATTCCATGTTTTAGTTACATCTTATCAATTAATTGTTGCTGATATTGCTTATTTCCAAAAAATGAAATGGCAATATATGATTTTAGATGAAGCTCAAGCTATTAAATCATCGTCTTCATCAAGATGGAAATCCCTTTTGAATTTAACTTGTCGTAATAGATTATTATTGACGGGTACTCCAATTCAAAATTCCATGCAAGAATTATGGGCTCTTTTACATTTCATTATGCCGTCAATTTTCGATTCTCATGATGAATTTAGTGATTGGTTTGCTAAAGATATTGAAAGTCATGCACAATCCAATACCAGTTTAGATGAACAACAATTACGAAGATTACATATGATTTTGAAACCATTTATGTTGAGAAGAATCAAGAAGAATGTACAAAGTGAATTAGGTGATAAAGTTGAAATTGATGTTTATTGTGATTTAACAACAAGACAAAAGAAACTTTATCAACAATTGAGATCACAAATTTCTATGCTGGATACTGATTTACTTGAACTTGAATCTAATTCTACTAGTTCTGATAGTTCATTAGCTAATTTAGTGATGCAATTTAGAAAAGTTTGTAATCATCCTGATTTATTTGAACGTGCTGATGTCAATTCACCATTTTCATTTGGGAAATTTGCTGAAACAGGTTCATTTTTAAGAGAAACTAATGAATTGGATGTAAATTATTCAACGGAAAATATTGTCCAATATGATTTGCCTCGATTAATTTATGATGAACTATTAACCCCAAATTATAACAAACTGACTCGTGATTCCATTTATTCCAAATTTAGTATTTATAATCCCGAAAATATGAATGCAACGGGTTGGTTACAAGGTATAAATGTTTCTCCTAATGAATTGAAACATTATTCTCAAATGGATATACTTTCAAGAGCTATTGAAATGCAAAATAAACCAACTGAAACTGAAAAACTAGAAAGAATAAATTATCTTTATGAAGGTGATTACATTCCTAAAAATAAAAAATTACTAATCACCGATCATAGTACCAGTACCAATAGCAGTTTTATTTCAAATTCGTTGGTGTTTTCTGATCTTGTTTCTATTAAGGAGAAAGTTAGTCAAGATATGTATTTGAATAAATTAGAACCAGCAGTGACACCCATTGCATCTGCTCCGCCAATCACTGTGAATTGTTCATCAATGAATTTTACCAATAAGATGAATAATACATTATTTGATTCCAATATAAGATCATCATTAATACCATTATCATTATCTACTGAATTAAAATTAATGAAAGATCAAATCCCATTAGAACAATATCCAAAATCAAACATGTTACCCATGCCAATATTTGATTATTCCAATATTCGTATGCCATCAATGGATAGATTTATAGCTGAATCGGGGAAATTAGCCAAATTAGATGAATTATTAATTGATTTGAAACGAGGAGGTCATAGAATTTTAATTTATTTTCAAATGACAAGAATGATGCAAATTTTTGAAGAATATTTAGCTTATAAAAGTTATAAATATATTCGATTAGATGGATCAACAACAATTGAATCAAGAAGAGAAATGGTTCAAGCATGGCAAACCAACCCCGAAATATTTATATTTATGTTATCAACAAGAGCTGGTGGTTTAGGACTTAATTTAACTAGTGCCGATACGGTGATATTTTATGATAGTGATTGGAATCCAACTATTGATAGTCAAGCAATGGATAGAGCTCATAGAATTGGTCAAACTAAACAAGTTAAAGTATTTAGATTGGTTACTAGAAATACTATTGAACAAAAAATTCTTGAACGTGCTAAAGAAAAAGAAGAAATTCAAAAACTTGTCGTTGGTAATATGTAAAAAGAAGAGAATGATAAATGTATACGTTTTTTTTAAATATATATATTGAGAAAGGTATTTTAAAATTAATTTGGTTGTTGTTGTTGTCGTAATTATAACTCATCCTAAATATTTATGAGCTTTTAATTGATTAATTGATATTGATTCAGAATTATTTAAATCAAGATCGGAATCATAATCTGAATCAATTGATGGATCTCTATTAATGATTTTTGGAAACATGTCTTGTTCCTCTAGTTCCTCTTCTTCCTCTTCCTCCAGCTTCAACTCCAGCACTTCTTCTTCTTCTTCTTTTTCTTTTTCTTCTTTCTTTTCTTTATGTTCAATATTTGTATTATCTAATTGTTTAATCTCATTGGTATTATTATCTATATCATTCGATTCTTGTTTATTTAAATCATAAACACTTTTTATCTTAAATTCTTCTTCTTCGAGGTCCTCATCTTCTTCATTATATGCTATGATAATAGATTTCTTTTTCAATTTATTATTATTTGATTCCATTGATGTATATATGTAGGTGTGTGTAGGTGTTTATCTTTATACGGTATTTGAATATTGATAAAATTTGGAATTAAAATTGAAAGTATTGTTTGCTAGTTTGGTTGGGTTGAGTTTTTGTGTGAATTAAAAGGTGCTTTAGTCATTTCTCATTTTTTTGAATCTCATCTCTTTGAATAATTATCTATATGCATATTCATCATCTTAAAAAAAATTTTACTAGCTACCAACTTTTTCTTTTTTTTAATTATCTCTTCTATTGACTTTTTAATGACAGACTATCATATATTTAAAAAGATAAAGAACAAAGCAACTTGGTTGTTGGTACTACTACTACTAGGCTAATTTAAAATCAAGTCACAACCTCACTCATATTATCAAGACCAACTTAACAAACAAGATAACCAAGATAGATCCAACAAACTAATTAACTTGATGTTATTCCATTTTCTAGACTTCCTTATTTTATCATAACTCCTTTCAAATTGTTGATGATTTTCACAAATGTTAGTCTTTAGAAGTAAGTTATGCCAAACATTGATACAATTTTAAATCTTATCAAAAATGAGTCAAATCAAGCATTTTTTGTAAAAGGTCATGATGTCCGAGTGGTTAAGGAGTTGCCCTGCTATATTCCCGATTTCAGTCAGGAAAGCAGTTTGTTAGGCAATGGGCTCTGCCTTCGCAGGTTCGAATCCTGTTCATGACGTTATAATTTTTTGGTTCTATTTTTTGCGACATTTTTATATATAATTTGTTTGGTAGTAAAAAACTGAAAATAAAATGTCGTCCAGAAATAAGTCATGATGTCCGAGTGGTTAAGGAGTTGCCCTGCTATAGTTCTAATTTTACTTGGAAAAGCAGTTTTGTCAGGCAATGGGCTCTGCCTTCGCAGGTTCGAATCCTGTTCATGACGAATTATTTTTTTTTTTGAATATCATTTACTTTTTTGCACAACTATACGGTGAAATTTGTAATTTCATGCCATAATTTGCTCTACATTTTTATTTACTCGGGTTCGTTGTTGTTACTGTTTAATTAAATATTTTTGGAGTTTTTTTTTAGGTAAATTTCTGCAAATATTTTTAGAAAAAAAAAACCAGTAGTCTATCTTTTTTTTGCAACACTTCTACAATTGTTATCTCTTTCATCTCCATGGTGGGGAGGGGGATAAGTATTGAGGACAGGGCTCAAAGAACCAGAAATCTAACTTAACCCTGTTGCAGGCAAACCAAGTCTGTTTATTAATTTATTTAGATGGGATGCAATTATGTGTGCTAGTTTAGACGAGAGATAAATGATGTTGAAGATCGTCGTCATCATCATCATCATCGTCTACTTGAAACCACCACTACTACTACTACTGCTGTTCGTGTTTTCTTGAGCAATGGTTTCTGCTCGTAAAGATTGCAAAAGTGAAGATTAATTCAGATGTTGATGATTTAATGCAATTTGTTTCCATTCCCAAATCACGTTATTTTATTTTTCTAGCAACATAATTCCAAGAGAATGTTAGTATTTTTTACATGCCAATTCAAAAGGTGGTTGGATGTTGCTCGCTTTGGATATATACAAGCTCTTTTATTGGCCAGGTACTGAGATAAACATTGTTAGCGGGTTGACAGCCTGTCATGATAATTTAACAATGGGAGTCTTCCCTAGACCAGTAACAACAAATCAAAAAAACAAAGCGAACAAAGAAGAAGAAGACGAAGACGAAAAAATAATAGAGCAAACAAATGAACAACAAAAAAAATGGGAAAAGAATTTGTGCATTTTGTCCCTGACACGTAGTCGGATTTTTATTATACCGGACTTTTTTTTGTTTCAACTGGTTGTCTTTCATATATAGTTTTTACCCTCCGACATTTATACCAACTTGATTCAAGCTACTGTTTGAGTTATCGGTTTCATATATATCTTGATCTGTAAATTTTTTTGGGCACATGCTTTCTTTCCTTGGTCCCCCAACAAATATACACCACCGGCTCATAAAAAAATTAGTCATTTTTGTGATATTTTATTTTTAGCCCGCCTTGAAATTCTAGATCCTAATTATAGAAAGTAGGAAAAAAAAATTAACTACTAAGCGCTAATTGTTGCTGGGTTGGGGGATTCGACTAATAATGTTAGGTTAAGCTCTATTACAGGTAACAAAATGTCCAATGAAACATGCTGGACAACACACAAACACGTTGTCTCTCAACATTGCTTAAGAGTATTTGGTATAGATAATCAAATTTTCTTCAATAGAGAAATTAAGAATAGAAGGAAATTGGGGTTAAAGCTTGGTTCTCCTATGGTCGGCCTATCCAGCTTAGTTGTTTTATTGATTTCACGCCACTTATGCCTATACCTTCATGTATGTCTAACATATAGCAATTTCTTTTTAATTTTTCTTTGCATTCCTTTCACCCCTTTTTTTCAAGGAAAACTTTCGGGATATAGACCACTCCGTGCTTCAACTGCAGACCCACCAAAAAAAATTTTTAATTCCTCAATTTTTAGTTCTTAGTTTATGTAATATTTTTAGATTGTAAGAATGTGTGTGTGTATCCAATTGTTTCCATTTTAGTTAAGAGTACACACCACCACCACGCCTACTTACACCACGGAGAATAATAATTAATTGGCGAGAGCAAAGTGGAGTGAGAGAGAAAAAAAAACTTCAAATTCAAATTTAAAAATTAGTTCTTGAAATTAAAACACAACTCAACTTCGACATATAAGATCAAAACTTTCACGAAATTGAGGAATCTTTTTCAATTTGTAAATTTTTTTTAGCCCAATTAAATTTTTTTTACTTCCTTTCTCTTTCTTTCTTTAGAGCTTAGTTTTATCTTTCAAAACACTGCATTATTTCAATTGATTCAAAATGGCAACTACAGGAAAAAGACATGCAAAATCACAATCAACATATGTATGTATTATTATACCATGAACGCAACACTTTTTGTTATTTTTTTTTGGTTCACCCCCTATCTGGGAGGAACAATTTGTTGTTGCTGTTCCCTAGTGAAAGAATATTTTTTGTTAACTAACACTTGTTTTACTATAGGCATTTGACAACACTGCAACCAATGTTACTGCCTCTCAAATGCGTAATGCATTGAACAACTTGGCTGATACTGTTGAAAACCCAGAACAAACAACCAGATTCGAAAATGAAATGGACAATTTCTTTACTTTGTTCAGAAGATATTTAACTGAAAAGGCATCAGGATCCACTTTGGATTGGGATAAAATCAGATCTCCATCTTCCGATGAAGTTGTTGAATACGGTGACTTGAACAGTGCCAACAACTCTGCTAATTTATCTAAATTGGCAGTTTTGAAATTGAATGGTGGTTTAGGTACTTCCATGGGATGTGTTGGTCCTAAATCAGTCATTGAAGTTAGAGATGGTAACAATTTCTTGGATTTGGCTGTCAGACAAATTGAACACTTGAACAGAAAGTATGATGCCGATGTTCCATTATTGTTAATGAACTCTTTCAACACTGATGCTGACACCGAAAAGATCATTAAGAAATATCAAAGCCACAGAATCAGAGTGAAAACTTTTAACCAATCCAGATTCCCAAGAATTTACAAAGATTCTTTACTTCCAGTTCCAGAATCATTTGATGACTCTCTTGAAGCTTGGTATCCTCCAGGTCATGGTGATTTGTTTGAAGCTTTGGTTCAATCTGGTGAATTGGATGCCTTGTTAGCTCAAGGAAGAGAAATCTTATTTGTTTCTAATGGTGATAATTTGGGTGCCACCGTTGACTCCAAGATTTTGGACCACATGATTGAAACTGGTGCTGAATATATAATGGAATTGACTCCTAAGACCAGAGCTGATGTTAAAGGGGGTACTTTAATCAATTATCAAGGTGAAGTGAGATTATTGGAAATTGCTCAAGTTCCAAAAGAACACGTTGAAGAATTCAAGAGTATTAAAAAATTCAAATACTTTAACACTAATAACTTGTGGATCAACTTGAGAGCCATCAAGAAATTAGTCGAAGCTAATGCCATTGAAGTGGAAATCATTCCAAACCAAAAGACTATTTCTCATGGCAAATCAGATATCAATGTGTTGCAATTGGAAACTGCCGTTGGTGCAGCCATCAGACACTTTAAAGGTGCCCACGGGGTTGTTGTTCCAAGATCAAGATTCTTACCAGTTAAAACCTGTTCTGATTTGTTACTAGTCAAATCCGATTTATTCTACTTAGAACACGGTGCTTTGGTATTAGATCCAACTAGAGATGGGTTCTCTAACCCATTGATTAAATTGGGTTCTCATTTCAAGAAAGTCAGTGGATTCCAATCTAGAATTCCTTACATTCCAAAGATTTTGGAATTGGATCATTTGACCATTACAGGTAATGTTACAATTGGTAAAGGCGTTCAATTGAAAGGAACAGTGATTATTGTTTGTAATGATGGTGACAAAATTGATATTCCAAATGGTGCTATCTTAGAAAATGTTGTGGTTACTGGTAACTTGACTATATTGGAACATTAAGAGAAAAGCTAATATTTCCCAAAGAATTGATAATCAAAAATCAAAGTACCTATTTAATTGTGAATATAAGAGAAAAAACAAAATAAGTAATTAAATTATTAAATTTTCAATTTATATTATATTATATTATATTAAATATTTTTATTGTAAAAGAAAATTGTACACACACACAGTATTAAAGTAATTCTTTGGCTTCAGTAACGTCTTCATCACCTTTATAAGAGTCTAAAAATTCTTTTAAAGCTTGTCTATATTCAGCTACTTTTTTGGTGACTTCCGGTACCATTCTCTGGGATTCTTCTAAAACTTGAATTTGTTTCTTTAACTCATATTCGTCAGCATTATTTGCCTTCATTTGATTAATATGTTGTTCTTGTTCAGCAACTTCTTGTTTACTCAATTTTTCTTCTTTAATTAATCTTTTCAAAGCATTAACTTTGATTTGTAATGGTGAAGGTCCCATAATAGATAATTATTGTAGAGTTGATCTGATATAAGAGGAGTTTACCTAAATCACCAATTTTTTTTTTTCAAGTCTGTTTTTTTTTTTCATTCGTGTTTACATAAACGTTTGATTCCAACACTCGTCACACTAAACACACGCGCACATTTCTTTCTTTCTACATCCCCTTTATCGTCAGTGATTTAAAACTTTACAACCACACAAAGAAAAATATCTCAAGTCGATTAATTGGTTTTTTTTATTATTTATACTATTGATTACTAAAGAAAATATAATGAAGGTTATTAGGATCCCACCCACCACTACCATTACCCTTACGTATTTCTTCCTCAACTTTATTTGATTTGATAATGAAATAAATATCGCAATTATCAATTTTAACAACTGAATTATGCCATGGGGTTGGTATATGTAACAAATCCGTATTTCTAGGTTCTTTATGGTCTTGGATGGTATTAATAGGACGACATTGATTATCACCAGTTTTAGATAACAAAGAAATACCAAATTTAGGACCTGAATTACAATGAGCATGAATTGAAAATCTTAAATGAAATGGGAACATTAATTCAACCAAATTAGAATAGGCATCATTTCGCTTAATCATTTCAAAAGCAATTTTGGCAACAATTTTTTTAAATTTTTTCCTTGTCAAATGAGATGTTGTCGGATGAAGGGCCAAATCCTCCGTCATAAATTTGGAAAACCCTCTAAATAAAGATAATCTGGGATGTCCCGTTGTTGTTATATCTTGTCTTAATTTTCCACAATCAGTATCACAGGAAGAAACCAATATCTTTCTACAAAATTCAGATTGTTCATCAATTTCAGTGTGAAGATGATGTCCCAAAGTAACATTCTCAACCCAACCAACATCAAAACCAGAGTTTCCAAAACACTTGAAAATTTCTGGCAAAGAACAAAAACGTATAGGGTTAGAATCTTTTGGTTTTAAATTCTGATACAAATTTTGCAACCCTTGGAAATATCGATTAACCTTAGAATCATCGACTCCAATACAATCACTAAACACATGACCGTCACTAACAATCCAAATAATAATACCAGGAGGATATATTTTTGCAATTGAATCAGCAAATTGAATTAATCGAGAAAGTGCCAACTCTTCTCCTTTATCTGGCATATCTCCAGCAACTTTTTCAATATTAGATGATTTACATGGGAACGCTGGTAATACAGCTTCTAGTGGTTGCCAACGTGAAGTGAAAAAATCAATACTTTTACTGAAAAATGCTTCCCCCACTGATTCCCATTGATCATTTTCAACAGTGTGTTTCAACTCACTAGCAAAAGTATTTGCAACCATTTTTGTATACACATCATAATCATTAATATTTTGATGCTTTTGAAAATAAACTCTAGCCAGAGTAGCCAACAAATTAATAAACCAATAATCAAAATCACTAACATCAAACTGAATAGTAATCAATCCTTGCCAAATTTCTGGTTCAACCTGCTTTTCCCAAAAATAGCACTCATCATCAATTTTCAATTGAGTCAAACCATTTTGGAAATATCTCCGATTTAGTTCATTTTTGGAAATTACATTGAAAATATTGTCAACTTCAAAATTATTATAACAGCGATAACTTAAAAATTCAGAATTGTTTCTGGTATATATCAAACGAATACATTCATAAATTGTTTTGGGATCTTGTTTCACTATTTGTTGTTTCTTTTGTTCAAATGAATCTGTATCAACAGTGGTATTACTGCTTGTATTTGAATTCAACGATAAACTCGAAGACGATTTCATAGTTTCGATAAAGAAAACAAGAAAAAAAAATTAAAACCAATGGCCCTATAGGTGTACCCAGTCACTTTCTTTAGAAGAAAAAAAAAAACAAAAAGAATAAGGGTAAGAGATTTCGATAATCTAGGCTTGGCCTTTTTATATAACTAATCGGATTTTTTTTTAAGAGAATCGGTTATACCAGAATCACAATTGAAGAGGGAGCTCCCATTTTCGTTTTGTCAAGGGATTTCTTTTTCTTTCCCTTTCCCTATTCAATCCAAAAACAAAGTATCTACAGTAAACGCATTGCTATGCCATTATGATTGTACTTGCAAAATCTAACTTTTTATCTTCCCCAAAGCATTGTTATTCATTTATTTAAAAGAAAAAGACTATGCGGAAAGTAAAAACTTATGATACAAATTTGAATGTGCTTTGATGTACCTGTGATAGTTTGTTACCAATATGCACGAATTTATATTTGCAACTCCTTTTTTTTGGGGAAATTGCAGCCAATCTTACAAGAAAAAAACAAAAAACAAATCAATCTAAAATTTGAAAACTAAAAATAGACAATGAAAGTTCCAAGACGCCCCAACCCTGTTATTTTAAAGAATCAAACAAATAATACTAGCCTTGCTCTTTCCCCTTGAACAAATTGACAAATTAAATTGGTTTCTTTATTTTAAAAACAGGCAATATTGAAACAGATCATTTCATTATCGTTTTTTTTTTGAAATTTTTTGGTTGTTTGTTTGTTGTGCCATAGCCAAAATTTAAATTGAAAGTCTCAATGTTTCAACTATTGAAATATATCTTTATTGGAGGATTCACCTATTTACTTTATTTAATTTTGGAGATAGTTTTCCCACCATTCAATTTCCCTAGAAATATTCCCACAATACCATTTTATGTGTCGTTTTTAGGGGCTTGCACCAATTTGGATCAAGAAGATATTTACAAACTATATCTACGAGAAAAATTGGAAAAATATGGTGCTGTTAAAATGTACTTTGCCTCGAGATGGAATATTTTAATCACTAAACCAGATTTCTTACTTGAAATGTTTAAAAATGAAGATGTATTTGCCAAAAGTGGCAATCATGTCAAGATTCCAAATTCGGTTTTAGCAACTTATACTGGGGATAATATCATTAGTGCTCATGGAGAATTATGGAAATTATACCGAGATGTTGTTGCCCAAAGTATTCAATTTCCTGATTTGAAACCAATTTCCAAGAATACACAAAAGTTGTTACGATTTCTTGATAACGAAATGGGATCAGCAAATCAAGCCACTATTTCAGTGACAGATATATTACAGAAATATTCCTTGGCCAATGTTTGTGAATCTGTTCTTGGCGTTAATTTTAATGTACTTGATGATAAACAATCACTTATGCATGAGAAGATTAAATATGTTAAACTGCAAATTTTCAATCCCATTTTCTTAAATTTCCCTTATTTTGACAATTTCCCCATTCCAAGCCGGCTCAAGGCAAGAAGAGAAGTGATTGGATTTCGTAAATGGTATGGTCAAAGCCTTATAGAAAAGTATAATTTACAATTGCCAAACTCAGCAGCTACAAAATTGGTGGATTCTTTGATCAAAGAAAAATTGACAGAAAAACAATTTTTGGATAATGCCATAATTTTAATGATTGCTGGTCATGAAAATCCATTACTATTGATGTTATCATTATTATATGTTGTTTCTAAATATCCACAAGTTCAAGAATTAATACGCAATGAAACAGAAACAACAAAACCTTACCTTCATTCAGTTATTTATGAAACTCTAAGAATGTATCCACCATTGGGATTAATCATAAATAGATGCACAACTAGAATCACCAAATTGGGCAATATTGTTATCCCTAAAAATGTTTATTGCGGTTATAATAATTTTGGTACGGGAAGGGATAGAAATGTATGGGGATCAGATGCAGATATTTTCAAACCAGAACGATGGGGATTGGAAATTGATGAAATCAACAAGAAATTTACGTTAGCCAAAAGATCAGCTGAATTGCCCGCATTTCATGGCAGGAAAAGAGCATGTTTAGGTGAAAAATATGCATTGTTTGAAGTTAAACAATTTTTATTGGCAATTCTAGGTGAGTATAAAGTGTCTCTAGACCCAAATTGGAAAGAACAATTGACACCTGCTGGGCCAATTAGCCCCTTGCGATTGAAATTGAATTTTGAAAAGCTTACAGTTTCCTAAATCATTATAAAGTTTTATCAAAGAGAAAAATAATAATAATAATAAAAAATAAGATTATCTGAATATGCCAGGATATAATGATAAAAGCACTTTATAGTTTTTATGTTTCCTAATTTCTTGTTTTTGTGTTTGTTTAATTGCTTGCTTGTTTGTTTGCTTTTATTGAATGAAGAATGCAGTAAATACCGTATAGTAGTATATAACTTGCGTTTGCTAACAGAAAACACACCCCTGTAAGCCAAGCATTTGTAAATCATTGTTTCCCACTTCCTTCTTCCTATTTGTAGAACAAGAAAATCCAGATGTAGTTACAGTTTCCTTAATGGCATAGTATGGCATGTCAAGTATCTCTCGATTTGTATAAATTTATGAGTGACAAAGACGAGCAATTACAATAAGAAGTAATAACTAAATAAAAGACCATGAAAGCAAAAACAGTATTGGTTGAAGTTTAATTCATTTTTCGATTTATCTATCAATTATTTTTCAAATGAATAGTGTCACTAATCCAGAGATTATGCCGAAAAAGGAAGAGCCAAAGCAAAATGAAACAGAAGCAGAAACAGAAAACAAATTATCAACAGCTGACTTGAAAAACGGCAAAAGTGTTAGTGATTCTGAAAAACAAAATGATTTAGAAGGACAAACTTCTCAAGATTCACCTTATTGTGCCTTATCTTTGAAAAGGAAAACAATTATTATTGGTATTGTCACTATAGCTGGTTGTTTAGGTCCTATTTCAGGAAACATTTATATTCCTATTTTACCTCAATTAGAGAATGAATTTCATGTTTCCACTCAGGTGATCAACGGAACAGTATCGGCATTTATGTTTGTATTTGCCATAGCACCATTGATTTGGGCATCCTGGGCCGATTATGGTGGGAGGAAAACCCTATATTTGATACCATTAATATTTTTCATATTGGCTAATATTTTGTTGGCAGCAACTCCAGCAAACATCGTTGGATTATACATTTTGCGAGTTTTACAAGCATTTGGAGCATCAAGTGTTATATCAGTTGGTGCTGGGACCGTTGCTGATATTATAGAGCCAAAACATAGAGCCAAGGCCATATCGGTATTTATGTGGGGTCCTCAGTTGGGTCCAGTATTGGGACCCGTATTGTCAATCATTGCCTCTAAAGGACAATGGAGATGGATATTTGGTTTTTTAGCGCTTTTCGGCTTTGCAGTATATTTGATGATTTTATTCTTCTTACCAGAAACTTTAAGATATCTTGTTGGTAATTGTGCCTGCTATAAAGATACTTCAATTATTGTCAAGCCACATTTGCGACAAAAGAAAATTGTTGAAGGATATCCCGTTCCTCCAAAACCAAGTTTCAAAAATTATTGGATCTTGATAAAATTCAAACCAGTTTTGTTGTGTTCAATTAACTCGGGATTACTATTTGCAACATTTTATGGATTAATGGTGACTTTTGCCCATGTTTTGAAAATTGAGTATTCATTTACTGATGCACAAATCAGTGCTAGCTATCTCTGTCCCGGTATCTCTTTAATAATAGGTTCCACGATTGGTGGTTGGGCTTCTGATAAAATACGAGCGGAAATAATCAAACATAATCCTGACATATATGTTCCCGAATACCGGTTCTCATTACAATTTTTGGGATTAATAATATCTATGACTGGTGTGATTGGCTACGGGTGGACAGTCCATAAACATACAAATGTAGTTGCTGTATTCATATTTACTTTTTTGGGCGGTTTTGGCATGACATGGGTATTTGTTGCAAATACCACTTATTTGACAGAATGCACTACTGGACAGCCAGCAACAAATGTTGCAATTGGCAATTTTGCACGAAACATATCTGCTACCATATGCACGGCAGTAATAGACCCACTTATTTCTTCCATGGGATTTGGTTGGTGTTTAACTGGATTAGGTTTAACCAATATATTGGGAATTGTATTTGTAGTTATCTTATTAAAATGGGGACCAAGCTGGAGACGACAATTTCTAAATAAAAGTACGTAGATTTTAGCAACCACAATATATATTCCTTAATTAGTCAAACTAAATTCGTTTTTTAATGAAATTTACAGGACATGCAATTTAAGTTAACTAGGAACAGAGCATTTGTAATATTCTTTCCTACTTTGGAACAAGGATATTTGCTCACATGGTTTGGAAGTGTTTAAATTATTCTATTTATAGACAATATTATATACCCTAAAAATATCCATACGTTGATATAGTACTTTGTTTTGAGAAACAATATTAAACGCAAATGAAAGTAAACCATAATCACATCAGCAACACCAGTGTCAATAATTCTGAAGACGTTTTGGAAGCACAAGATGAAATATCAAATGATAACAACAAGAATCAGGAAAGCATTTGGAATAAGAAGAGCATTTTCCATACATGGTTACTTCTTTGTTATTCTACTGGACCTGTGGCTTCAATGAGTCGGACTTATGTTCCAGCTTCAATTCAATCCATTGCAAAAAATGTAGGCAAAACTAAAATGAACCAACCTTGTGGCACACAGGGAAATGATTGTTATGTTAAGTTTGGATTTATGACTGTACATCACACCTCCTATGTGTTATACTTGAGGGCAGTATCCACCGCCATTGAAGGTGTAGTTGCTATTTTTTTAATGGGTATAGCTGATTATTCCAATTATAGAAAATTGTTTCTCATATTTTCAATTCTTGTGTATGGGTTTCTTGCTTTGCCTTTCATTGGTCTAACAAATAACGATTACCAAACTTTAGTACTCGCATCCATCTTATATTCATTGTTGATAATTGATGATTCCATCTACCAAATTCTCGAAGGCTCTTATATTCCTTTATTTATGAGAGCAGACAAAGAAAATCCCATGCAAAGAGGTTCGGTTGTCGCTGTTTTAGGGCTATTTCTTGGTAACTTGGGAGGTATAACTGCTCTTGTAATTGGCATTATCATTTCCTATTTAAGTGGTACACCTGAACTGAAAGGATATCATAATTTTTTACTTGCAATCACAATTGCTGGTTGCTTGACAATTGGTTTATCATTATTCTCAGCTTTATATATTCCCAATGTTCAAGGAAAACAACGAATTGACAATTTTCTAGTTTTACCATTTAAAAGATTTTTCAACTTGTTGAAAGATATACAGAAATATCCAATGGCATTTCTTTACTGCATTTCTTGGGTGATATGGAATGTGAGCTTTAATAACTTTATGAGTATGTTTCTTTTACTATTCAGATCAACGTTGGGATTGGGGAATTCCGATGCAGAATATACTGTTTACACTTTTATGTCTTATATCTGTTCCTCCTGGGGATCACTTGTTTGGATGTTCTTATACCAGAAATGGAACAGCAATATCAAATATTGGGGGTATAGTTTTCTACTGGTCAGTTTATTAGCCAATTTTTGGGGATGTTTAGGAATTCATAAATTGACTCCCCTTGGGTATCAGAATAGATGGGAATTTTGGGTTTTTGAAGTTTTTTATTCGGCCACTTCCTCAGCAATGAGATCTTTAAATAGGTGTGTATATTCTCTGTTGCTACCAGAGGGAAACGAAGCACAATACTTTGGATTGGAGGTAACATTAGGAATTGCGAGTGGTTGGATTGGTGGCTTGGTCAACGCAGTGATTCAAGACAGAACCAATGATGATAGATTCCCATTCTTGCCTAACATGATTTTAGTTGTTGTCTCGCTTATAGTATATTATTATGTTGACTTGCAAAAAGGTAAGAATGACGTGAATAATGGAAATTCATAATTGGTTCTATATTACTATAAAAAAATGCATAAACTTTAATATATGTGTTCTATTCGCTATCACTTTCTTCATCAAAGTTGAATGAAAAAGTAGCAGTCCCTGAATTAGTTGGTTCCGTCAATTTCTCCCATGCCTTGCTTTTACCAGTTTCACGCTCATAATTCTTTAATTCAATCTTTTGTAACTTTTCCAAAGCATCATTTAAAATTTCACCTTTGCCATTATTATTTAGTAATTGCTTGAAAATCTCAAAAATTGGCATATCGGGCAAATCTTGTAATTCACCACAATCCTCCTCTAGATCAATTGTCAACAGATTAAAAGCTTCTAAATATCGAGTCAAAACTTCATCACTGCTATCTTTAGCAATGAAATCTAAACATTGTTTGATTTCTTTTAACCTGAAACCACTTATTTGTTTCGGTTTATTTTTCAAAAAATTTAAAACTTCAGCTAGCTTTGATTTAGGCACAAAGTTTTGAGTAATGGCAATTGAGTCGTCAATGTTTATCACTGTATGCCACCATCCACTAGGCACATACATACATTCACCAGGGAAAGTTATTCCAATCAAACATTCATCAATTTTGGTTGAATCATTGAAAAAACCTGAAATCACCCATTCTGCTACACTAACTGGAGACGTTACTTCGCTTTCTTCTTCATCAGTTCCCACACCCGGTGGTGTCATATGAGGAGGCAACATAACCCATAATTTCCGGCCTTGTATAGCTGCATTCCAGGCAGAAGTAGAATTGGGATCTTTGTGGAAAGTGGAACCAGATCTAGCAGACCCCATAATTATCCAGGCGTGGTCAGGTCTGCAATTAAATTGTTTACTGTTAAACACAGTGAATAAATCGTCTTGAAATATTTCTGGAACTTTGTATTCTTGCTTCAAAACTTTCATGGCATCGCTTTTGCAATCAAACAAGTACAATGGATTTTCATCTTTATTGTTGTGTAAATATTGTGAATATTTTTGCAAATCCCAACTAACTGCCTCTTGTCTGAATTTCACATTAGGAAACCGATGGAATAACAAGTCAAAATTCCAATTTGGCCAACGGTTAGAATCCGAATTCACTAAGATAAATGGCGAGGAATGATAATTTGCATTAAATTCATCCAAACTTAAACTGGATTCTTGGATTCTTTGTATTCTACCTCTTGGTAAGTCATCAAGTTGGCCTAACATCGCATCTCGATGATATACTTCTTCTTCCCTGATAATTTCATGAAATAATTTGGTGTAATCAATTTGAGAGCACTGAATAGGTCGATATAGCAAATCTGAACACAACAAATTATCAGGTAACTGTAACAACTCCTTGTTTTCTATAATATTCAACACAGTACTTCTCCACGATCCTAGCCATGGTTTGGTATCATAGTGTTCATTGTTCTGCAAATATACTCTTTTCCAGATTTCTTCGTCATACAAAAATGCATAGAGTATTCTTGATGTGTGAGATAAATGCAATAATGATGGAATGTCAGTAATGTAACTAATAATGTTCATTATTATCTCATCTGGTAATATGCAGAAATCACCCAAAGAGTCCTTTCTTTGTTTTTGTAGGATGGGAGTCGAGGCAATGAATGAGTTTCCACCTGGCTTGACATTTAAAGGATGCTTAACTAAAAAGCTATTGGTAGATATTGCTCGGCGGGATTTGTTGTACTTGCGTCTCTTTGGTTCTGTCATGACGAAGTCTGCCAATAAAGTTGCAATGAACCTACCCAGCTGAAAAATATGCAAAATTTTTTTTTTTCTTTTTTTTTCCTCTCGGAGTCTTAGTTGTATACGGAGGTTATTTAGTTTTTTGGAACCAAAACAATGATGATCTAAAACTATATCATGAAACCCATACAAATATATGATTTTTGCGGCACATTCCTTTGATTATTTGGAATGCTTGTAAATTGTGTCTTGGCATAGAACAGGACCTACTGAACCCCAAAGCCGTTCAGAGAAAAGACCAGTTTATTTTCCACTCAGTACTTCTCTTGAAATAGTAGTTTTATACAATCATCAGAACCCAACTGACAAATAGATTAGCTACTAAACCCATTCCTTATTTAAAAAGGGAATGCCATATATTTTGTTTTCCAAAATGGCCATAAAATAAAAGGTTCTAACTAGTCATACAATTTCAGTCACCGCCTAAGAATCTCTCCTTACTCCGTGTCTTTTTCAATCAGCACAACACCCTTTTCAAGTCAGTTGCATCAAAAACTCGTCATTAACCATTTTATTATTTCTTTTTACTTAAGTTGTTGGTTTCTTTCGATCATTCGTGCTTTTATTTTTGACTTCTTTTTTGACTCTTCTTTGCATCGGGTCTTTTATTTTTTCGGGGGACGGGATTTGTTTGTCCAGACTTAGTTTTCTCCACATACATTAATTTTTACTATGTATTTTTCGCAAGTTAAATTATTTTGAATAGTCATACCACACACACAGCACCACCTCTACCAAATCTTTTTTTCTTTTTTTTTTTTTCCTTCTGAAATATTTTCCTTTATTTTATTTTACTTTTTTCAGTTCCAACAGATCTATGTTCAAGCAAGTTGTTTCCAAAAACCGTATACCAATTGAAAATAGTATTGCATCAATTAGAAAAATGACCCTTAACTCGACCAGTGCAAATCCGGACACTAGACGCGAAGATCCGGAAACTACCACCCAAGAACCAATAATTTTTGCTCCAGCAACTTACCAATACACAAAAGGACACTTAGGCGACACTGAAGTGGATAAAGATCCTTTAGCTCAATTCAATAAATGGTTTAAAGAAGCCCAAGACAACTTACCTGCTAATTCAGACATTATTGTTGAGGCGACCAATTTTTCAACTGCAAGATTGCCTAGTGGGAGAGTTTCCTCACGTATTGTGTTATTAAAGGAATTGGATAAATATGGTTTCCTAGTATATTCTAATTGGAATACCTCGAAGAAAGCAAAAGACTTTGAGCTGAACAAATACGCAAGCTTAACATTCTTCTGGCCACATGTACAAAGACAAGTTAGAGTGGAAGGTATCATGGAACATGTGACAAGAGAAACTTCAGAAAGATACTTTAATACTCGTCCAAGAGGATCGAAAATTGGAGCATGGGCTAGTCCCCAAAGTTCAGTAGTCCAATCTCGAGACGACTTGGATCAAATTAAAGATAAATATAACGACAAATTTAAAGATTTGCAGGACCACGAAATACCATGTCCAGACTATTGGGGAGGGATAAGAATAGAACCTTTAGAGGTTGAATTTTGGCAAGGAGGTTTGAGTAGATTGCATGATCGTATTACATACAGAAGAGAAAAGAAGGAAGACCCTAATTGGGAGATTGTTAGACTTGCTCCATAGAGAATATGCGTGGTCCAAACACGTTTATTTTTAATATTCATGTTTTCATGTTTTCATGCTTTGTTTTTATATACATTAATTAGAAAGTTTGTATATTTACAGGTTCGAATATATTTTCCAAATAACAGAATCTAAAAAAGTAAAAGGGCGTACTCATTACTCGAGTTCAACCATTACTTTACCCTTTTTGGGGTTTACTTTGCGATGTCTAACTTGAGTGTTGTCATATGGCATTGGTTTTTCTCTTTTTGGCACCCATTCCTTAGCCTTCAATTGTCGTTCGTGGTCGGTTTCAAATTTACCAGGATATATAACTCTTTCATCTAATGGATTTAAATCACTTTGTGGGTTGACAGTGTCTTTGATTATTCCATTCTTTCTCTTTAAGCTCTTTAAAAATGTCTTGATTTCAGCAAAGCAATTCATACACATGAAATGTGAACGTTTAACACTTCCACATGCTGAACACCTTACAATATTATTTATTGGATGGACTTGCTTATTCCCTGGAGCATACAACTTCTTTCTTCTTCTTGCTCTTGATAATTTCTTTTTTGGCACGGCCTTTAAAATTGTACCATTATCTATCATAAAAGGAGCTTCACCTCCTGATTCTTCAATTTTTTCTTTCAATTCTTGTAATCTCTCATCAGTTGTGCTTTGATTACCAAGTCTGTTCTGCAACCCAAGACGTATAGTTATTGAAGGTAAACGTGGAACCACACCCCATAACGCCTCTTGAATTGATGCAACAGTCCCAAATCTTAAAGCTAACGACATCGTGGACTGATGATAAAGTAGTTAATGCTGGACAGATATTAAGTAGAGCTAGAAAAATTTTTTTTTCACTCACTTTTCACTCTCTCCCAGCTTTTCTTTTTGCAAACGATTGGAAGAAATCACTTGCAGTAGTGTACCTTGTTCAAACAATTGTGTGGTTTTAGCAACCACCTCCCATTCTTGTCGTAATGTAGATAACCCAAGATCTCAGAAAAGATTCAATCATCATATTGTCAATTAGAAGTTGATGGTGGATATCTTTGTTAATTAGTGGCAGTGTTGCTATTTTCTAGATGATCAGTGTAATGCTAAACACTTTAACGGCGATTTCTCTTTATGTTTGAACTCTTTTGAGTACTTACCCACTAGATAAGCTACTTCAACACTCTTACTACTTACAACTTGACTAGCTTATTAGTTTCCTTGAGCTTTATATTGCCAGTGATTGTGGTGTAGGATAAGAGAATGTTCCATATAGGTAAAAATCGTGTTTGAACCAATTCACACTTCTTTTTTAAGCTTTCATTTTGATAGTTTTTGATTTCACCGCGTAGTACAAAAAATAAAAAATTGACAACAAAGACAGGGAAAAAAAAACTCTCACACATTAGCACACAACATTTTAATATTTACTTTTTGTTGTTGTTTTTTTTTTCTTTCTTTACACGAACAACAAAAAATTGAATTTTGAATTTATTTCCTTCTTTTCGTTTACGTTTTCGTTTTCGTTTTTTTTAGGGTTGATTGATTCAAACTAATTCAAACACAAGTGTTCTTATAAGCCAAAACATCATGTCCATCGAAGAACCTAGTACACAGCACATTGCTCAACCACAAAAATATGTTGGTTTCGATACCATTACTACCCAAATTGAAAATAGATTGTTGAAACGAGGATTTCAATTCAACATTATGGTTGTTGGTAGATCAGGTTTGGGTAAAAGTACTTTGGTCAATACTTTGTTTTCATCTAAGTTAACTACATCCCAAGGAAGAAAACTGCCAAGTGAACCTATTGAAAAAACAACTGAAATCAAAGTTGCTTCTCATTCATTGTTGGAAAATAATGTAAGATTGAATATTAATGTTATTGACACACCAGGGTTTGGCGACCAAATAAATAACGAAAAATGCTGGGAACCATTGGTCAAGTATGTAAAAGAACAACATTCTCAATATTTGAGAAAGGAATTGACTGCTCAAAGAGACAAGTTTTTGGCAGACACCAGAGTTCATTGTATATTGTACTTTATTCCACCAAACGGTCAAAAATTGAAACAGTTGGATGTCCAGGCATTGAAGAAATTGAGTGAGATTGCCAATGTTGTTCCTATTATTGCTAAATCAGACTCCTTGACTTTGGATGAAAGAAGTGAATTCAAAAAATTGTTACAACTGGAGTTTATGAAGTATAACTTTAACATATACCCTTACGATAGCGAAGATTTGTACGAAGAAGAAAGACAATTGAATGAAGATATAAAATCATTAATTCCATTTGCAATTGCTGGATCAGAGACTGAAATTGAAATCAATGGTGAAATGGTCAGAGGAAGAAAAACTAAATGGGGTGCTATCAATATTGAAGATGTTAGTCAATGTGAATTTGTCTTTTTGAGAGACTTTTTGACTAGAACTCACTTACAGGATTTGATTGAAACTACTGCTTTGACTCATTATGAAACTTTCAGATCCAAACAATTAATTGCTTTGAAGGAAAATGCGTCTAACCCAAATAGACAATCCCAACTTCAAAAAGATCAAGGGCAAACCTCACAACAATCAAACCAAGATTTGAAGAACGCCTCTGGTGTGCCAAATGCTCCTATGTTCCAATCAACTACAGGTACTGCTGCTGCTAGATAAATAGATAAATAATGTTTGTTATTGATATAATGTGATTTTACTTTTTTGTATTCCTCTTCTTTTGTGTGTTTGTTGAAAAGCAAAACGCGTATGAACAAAAATATTTATGTGTGTGTGTATTTTTTTTTTCCCACTCGAGATTTTATATTTTGTTCAAAAATAATTTTTATTCATTATTTTCTACTCCTTTTTTTTTTAATTAGAAAGAATCACTTCATATTTCAATAGATATTATTCATTTTGATTAAGACTAACCATGGGAGTTAAAGGGCTTAATCAATTAATTAAAGAACACTCACCTAGTGCTTATAAAGAATTTCAGTTGAAGAATCTCTTCGGAAGAAAAGTAGCTATCGATGCCTCAATGTGCCTTTATCAATTCTTGATTGCCGTTAGACAATCAGATGGACAACAATTAACTAACGAGGATGGGGAAACTACTTCACATTTGTCTGGTATGTTTTACCGTACCATCAAAATGGTTGAAAATAACATTAAACCAGTATATGTTTTCGATGGGAAACCACCTGTATTAAAAGGCGGAGAGTTAGAAAAGAGATTATTGCGTAGAGAAGAGGCACAAAAGCAAAAAACTGCCCTTGGTGACGAAGGGACCGTTGAAGAAGTGTTGAAATTTGAAAAGAGGTTGGTAAGAGTGACAAGAGAGCAAAACGAGGAAGCCAAAAAATTACTACAATTAATGGGGATTCCCTGTGTTGATGCTCCATGTGAAGCGGAGGCGCAATGTGCTGAATTGGCCCGCGGAGGAAAAGTCTACGCTGCTGCTTCAGAGGATATGGACACATTGTGTTATGAACCACCTTTTTTGTTAAGACATTTGACTTTTTCAGAAGCAAGAAAGATGCCTATCGACCAAATTGAATACAAGGACGCAATTGCCGGATTGGACATGACAAAAGAACAGTTTATTGATTTGTGTATATTGCTTGGTTGTGACTATTGTGAATCAATCAAAGGTATTGGACAAGCAACGGCCTTTAAATTGATCAAAGAACATGGTTCCTTGGATAATATCGTTGAATGGATCAAAAACAATAAAACGAAATACACACTTCCCGAAAATTGGCCCTTCGATGAAGCAAGACAATTGTTTATGAATCCAGAGGTGACAAATGCTAGCGAGATTAATTTGAAATGGAAAGAACCAGATGTAGATGGATTAATTGAGTTTATGGTTAAGCAGAAAGGGTTTAGTGAGGATAGAATCAGAAGTGGTGCCGAAAAGCTAAAGAAAGGGTTGAAAGGTGGCGTCCAAGGTAGACTAGATGGATTCTTTAAAGTTGTAAAGACCGATGACAAAAAGAGAAAAGCCGACCCTAAAGAATCAAAGGCTAGTAAAAAGAAGAAAAAATAGTAGTCCAAACTCACTAAAATTTTATATAACGTGTGTATTATTAATATTCTAATCCTTTGATTTTTGCTTTTTCTTCTCTGCTTCAGCAGCTTTTTCAGCCTCAATTGCATCTACATACTTTTTGATTTCGTCAACATCCAATTTTTTTATAACAGCACCAGGTTTCAAAACAGAAACTTCAATGTTCTTAGCACCTGTTTGAACCACTTCCAAAAGTGATTTCACAGTTAATTTGATGGTTTCTTCCTCACTCAAATCCTCTTCGTAATGTTTTTCTAAAAATTCTTTGACTGTTTTTGAAGATCTACCAATGGCATGAGCCTTCCAAGCGTTGAACACACCTGAAGGTTCAGTTTGAAATAATTTTGGAACATCGTCACGAACATCAAATCCAGCAATCAAGGTAGCAATACCAAACGGTCTTACACCACCCAGCTGTGTATATTTCTGCTGAACACCAGCAACATATTTGGTCAAATACTCAACACTAACGGGATCTTCTAATGTCAATTTGTGGGATTGGGCTTCTACTCGTGCCTTGTCGACCAATATTCTGGCATCGGCATTCAAACCAGCAAATGCTAAAAGAATATGATGATCAACTTTACATATCTTCGATGGAGTAATTCTTGGATCTTGCAACTTCAATGCAGTTCTCTTTTCACATCCTAATACCACTGTATTTTTCCCTTTGACCCCAACGGCACAAGTACCTCTTTTGACAGCTTCTGAAGCATATTCAACCTCTAAATTAAAATAAAAACTGTTAGTATACTCTTTTCCTTAAACCCACCAAGCTTTTGTTTGAATTGGGTGATCAAATCAAGATACATACGGAAAACATGTCCATCCGGTCTGGTGTTAAAAAAAGTTAGTAAATCGTGTTCTAAAAGATCAATTGTTCAAGGCCCAATCGCAGTCTAACACTTCTATATCTAAACTAAACATACGAGAAAATTGATAATGCACTATCGTAACCACTCATTTTATTATTATTGTTGTTGTTGTAATTGAGGTGATTGATAAAGTCAAAGAATGAATTTTGCCTTCTTGAGTTTTTTTTTTCTGGTTAGTGTTTTGCCTCTGGAGAAACAAGGGAAAAAAAAAATGTTGCGTTTTTTCCTCTCTTCTCAGTAAAGTGATACATTATATCAAATCATCAATAGACTCATTACCATGGCTAAAGGTAAAGGCAAAGGCAAAGGCAAAGGCAAAGATAAAGGAAAGTCTGTCCCCAACCGGGATAATTATGCAAGAATATCATATTTGTATCAAATTAGTAATCAATTTTACCTAGCCCATCCAGAGTACCAAGCCTTATCTAGAGGATATAACAGAAACTTGGATCTAATTGCCAAAAAAACTGTCATAAAACTATCACCACACATAAAAAGGACATTATGCAAGAAATGCAATACTATGCTTATTCCTGGCTTGACTATGTCAATGTATATTGAGAATTTATCGAAACAAAAGTCACAGCATAATGATGTATTTGTTAACAAGTGTTTAAATTGTGGGAAATGCAAACGATTCCCCGTTGGAAAAGATAGAAACTACATTTTATTTACCGATAAACAGAATGAAAACATACCAACCTAATCCTTTGGACCAATCATTTTTTCTGGTCTGACCCATTCGTCAAACTCTTCTGAAGTTAATAATTCCAACTCCAAACAGGATTCCTTTAAGGTAATGCCTTTTTTATGGGCATTCTTAGCAGCCTTCGAAGCGTTATCATATCCAATTTTTGGGTTTAAAGCGGTAACTAACATCAAAGATTCATTCAACACCTTATCAATCTTTTCCTTGTTGGCTTTAATACTTTCAACACAATGCAATCTAAATGATTGACAAGCATCACCTAACAATCTAATAGAATTTAATAAGTTATATGCCATCACAGGCTTGAATACATTCAACTCAAATTGACCCAGAGCTCCTGAAAAGGTGATTGTAGTATTATTACCCATTACTTGTGCACAGACCATAGTCATGGCTTCACATTGGGTTGGATTAACTTTTCCAGGCATGATCAGACTTCCTGGTTCATTTTCAGGTAAAGATAATTCACCGTAACCACATCTTGGACCGGACCCCAAGTATCTGATATCATTGGCAATTTTGTATAATGAAACAGCCAAAGTATTCAAAGCACCAGATGTTTCAACGATGGCATCATGTGCAGCCAATGCTTCAAACTTGTTTGGAGCAGTGTGGAATTGCAAACCGGTTAAATTGGATATTTCTTCAGCAATTTTAACATCAAACCCCTTTTTGGTGTTTAAACCTGTTCCTACAGCAGTACCACCTTGTGCTAAATTTGATAATCTTGGCAAAGTCAGCTTAATTCTTTCGATTCCAAAAGTCAATTGTTGAACGTAACCAGAAAACTCTTGACCCAATGTCAATGGAGTAGCATCTTGCAAATGAGTTCTACCAATTTTAATGATGTCACTAAATTCTTTTGATTTAGCTTCAAAGGCATCTCTCAAAGCGGTCAATTTTGGCAATAACTGCTGTTCAACTTCACTAACAGCAGCAATGTGCATGACAGTTGGGAAAGTATCATTAGAAGATTGAGACATATTACAATGGTCATTTGGGTGAACTGGTTTTTTGGAACCTTTTTCTCCACCCAATATTTCAATTGCACGGTTGGAGATTACCTCATTGGCATTCATGTTCGATTGGGTTCCTGAACCAGTTTGATAAACCACCAATGGGAAATTATCATTGAATTTTCCCTCAATTACCTCGGAAGCAGCTTCTTGAATAGCAGATGATAATTTAGGGTCTAGGGAACCCATTTTTTCATTAACGATAGCTGCGGCTTTTTTCAAAGTCCCGAAAGCTTTAATTATTGGAATTGGCATTTTAATATCGCCGATCTCAAAGTTACCCAAAGATCTCTGGGTTTGAGCACCCCAATATTTATCAGCCGGCACTGAGATTTCACCAAAAGCGTCAGATTCAATACGTGACATGTTTCAATTAAGTTAAAGAAGCTCTAATGGGGAAAGGAAGGGAGAGAAGAAAAAAAAATTAAGCAAGAAAACGTTTTGATTTGACTTCGGAGTTTTATTCTCAGTTTTTTTTTCCGGTTTTGTAGGGCTAGTAGGATTTTTCCTAATACCCCGGGGGTTAAGGGAAAGTTACAAAAATATATAATCAAAGAAGCTCATATTTCAATATGTGTTTGTAATGTAAAATATTTAACCTATTTATTCTTATGAACAAAAATGTATTTCTACAAATACTTGGAAGCAGACTCATTCTTTTTCTGCACCATTCTTCTTGGAGGCTCGACTCTTGCACCAATCCAATTATAACGGAACCCAATCTCATGTGCTAATATTTCACCAAAACCCAACATCATACCATTAATAAATGGTAGAACCAAATTGATGGCAGCTTTCTTTAGTATTCCAAAAATATCAATGACATATGATGGTTGCTCTTCTAAGGATCTACTTTCTTCAATCAAGCGCTCTGTATTTATAATGTCAGCGTTGAGAATCACTTCATCAGGTGATAATTGCTCCTCCAAAACTACCAAATCATTTGATTCAGTTAATTCATCTATAAGCAATGAATTCGAAGAGTTTAATGTGCTGGGATTTATATATTCTTGGGACATCAGTGGTGTGTGTAGTCAAGTGTTTTCAGCTTCTATTTTTTGAATGGCAAGTAGTTGTATAAGTAAATAAAAATCAGGAGAAGAAAATGTGAAGTGAAAAAAGTTACCAAATGAAAAATACTACACACTGTACACGACTTCTTTGATGGTCTTACAACACATACCATTATCACTTCGAATCTACATCAACAATGACATTTACCTAAATTCTTGATCTTTATTCTCTTTTTTTATTATTATTTTTGTCAAAACTGTCATGATACACATTACAAAACATAAAACATATCTAAACTAAAACCCAGAGTTTAAACATTGTACTTTTTTTTAATCTAAGCACCCAACAAACCAACGGATTTACCTTCTTTTAATCTCTTTTCGGTCAAAGCAGCAATAACGGCAGCACCAACACCACTACCATCTTCAGCTGGAACAATGATGATTGGGTCCTTGACATCAGCTGGCCATTCGTAGATGTCTCTTAAAGCTTGGGCAGTTCTTTCTTTGAACCCTGGGTACTTGTTGTACACTGAACCGTCAGCAGCACAATGAGCGGTTTCGTAACCTCTCTTTTGACAAATAGCAGCAATACCACAAACAGAGAATCTAGCAGATCTTTCACCAATCAATTCCGCTAAACAACGGATAATCTTTCTTTCTGGTTCTGTGGTTTCAATGCCCAATTTTTCTCTAAATAAGTCGGCGACATCAGACAAGTTTTCAAATGGATCTTCTTCAATTTTGGATGGATAAGAGGCATCCATGACGTATGGAACCTTCAACTTGTCAAGGTTTTGACCTTTGAAGATCAATTTCTTCTCTTCAGCAAATTCCAATAAAATCAATCTCAAAACTTCTCCCAAATAGTAACCGGAGATCATCTTTTCGAAAGTTTGTTGACCTGGTCTTGGCGATTCTTCGTCAATTTGAACATCGTATTTAGTTCTTGGCAAGATATACTTTTCGTTATCAAATGAACCGTACTCACAGTTGATGGCCATTGGTGATTCTGGTGGAATATCTGATGGACATTTACCTTCTAATTTAGGAATGTCCTTGACAACATCGAAATAAGCACCGTTGACACCAGTACCAAAAATCAAACCCATCTTAGCTTCTGGGTCTGTGTACATAGAAGCAACTAATGTACCTGTGGTATCGTTGATCAACGCAACAACATCAATTGGGACACCAACTTTCTTAATGGCTTTTTGCAACATTGGAACAACATCCTTTCCTTCAATTCCATCAATTGACCAGCCTTTAGTCCATCTTTGCAAGATACCTTCATTGATACGGTTTTGAGAAGCTGGATAACTAAATGTGAAACCCAATGGCAATGGTTCACTGCAACCATCTGGGTAGATTTCATCAACAAACTCTTTCAAACATTTAGCAATAAAATCCCATAATTCGTCCAGGGTGGCAGTTCTCATGTGAGCTGGCAAAGCAAACTTGGATTGAGTGGTGTCAAAGTCTCTGTTACCGCCCAATTTAACCAAGACAACTCTCAAGTTGGTTCCACCCAAGTCAATGGCAAGATAAGAACCAGTTTCTTTACCGGTTGGGAAATCCATGACCCAACCTGGAATCATAGGAATGTTACCACCAGCTTTTGATAAACCACGGTCTAATTCTGAGATGAAATGTTTAACAATAGCTCTCAATTTGTCTGCAGAAATGGTGAATTGCTCTTGAATTGGTTTAAGAGCTTCTAATAATTGAGGAGAAACATCAGTGAAAGTTCCCTTTCTTTTTTGAGCTGGTTTTGGACCGAGATGCACCATTGTAAGTAATATAAAATTGAATTAAAATAGTAATGGACTTGTTATAAAGTATTATTATTAAGCAACCAAAAGTTAAAGTGATTGACTGTGAAAAAATAATAAAGAGAAAAGGAAAAAAAAATAAAAATACAATAAGAAATTGTAAATTAGGAATAATTTCAGCAATTTATATTCTAAAACTTTTTTTTTTCAATTTTCTTGTTTTTTTTTTTCATCATCATTCAACGATCTCAGCAGTATCACCAATCTCTGACCATAGTAGTCCGGAGGAGGTTGTCGTGCAAATTTCAAGCATTGGTGGGTTGCGTAAGCTACAAGAAAAAGTTTTTTTTCAGTTACAAAAATGGAAAAACATCACCCCATGGTCTAAAATTATTCCGAGAATTATTAAATTTGTTTCGAAAAACATGTTACCTGCTGATCTCAATAATGCAGCTGAGCATCAGGTTATTCCCATGGGGCCAGAAAAAATACTATAGCCTATTTGAACTATTTTGTTATTTTTATACGGGGAAGGGAGGAGTTATAGTGTGGGATAGTCGGGACAAGAACACGGAATAATTTTTGTGGAATCTTTATGGAGTTTTATTTTTTGTTCTAGTTGAGGGAGACTGGAGGGGAAGACTTTCTTTTACAAGATACAAGCTGTAGATTAAGGTCTAAACCAGGTTCAGTTCCTTTTTCAACAGAAGTACCCCTAGATATGAATATGGACATAGGGAATAGAGATGGCTGCGTCTGGTTTTGTAGCCATCACCGAGTAATTCTCTTGACCTGAACAAAAATACCACTCAACGAATTTTATTATTACTAAGTTACACAATAAACACGAGAGCCTTGTGGAGGATAATTAATTATTCCGAAATTCCAGCGTCGCAGCTTCTCCTATTATGCACCAACTAGAAAGACGATTTTTGCTGGCGTGATCTCAGAATCTTGTATGTTTTTGGTGAGGTTTTGTTATGAGCCTCGTTAAACAAAGAAACTACGGTTGTTGGCAATGCCGTATAAAAACAATATTTGTCGACAAAAACCACTCTGTGTTTTTACATGCTGCCAACATTTTTTTAAACTGGCAAGACCTATTTTATTTCTGCTTGGCACTATACGATATTAACATGATTATTGTTGGTATTTGTTTAAGTTACGTGTCACAGTGAACCCAAGTTTCTAAGATAGAAAACAAAATCTCCATTTAAAGAAATTCTTCTATTCAAAAAACTCTCTAGTTTTTTCAGTATTTGATGAACTGGAGAGTTTGCAATTTTATAAATTATAGAAATGAAAAATAAACTTTAGATGGTAGCAGTTCTCTCTAAGTTTTTGAATTAAACCTTTTCTCAAATACAAGCGAGTGCTCTTTTTAGACAAAGAGCATTGCAGAATCGTTAAAACTTGTTCAACGAGTTGTCAGGCACACTTTTAGTGTTTACACTACTTTTTTTTTGTAAGATTTCATAAATTGTCTTCTAGGCCGTTGTCTTTTCAATCGGGAATGTTAACACATATTATACTGACCAGAAGTTTGTCTTTTTCCTTCTTCCGTGTAGCTTGCTGATTAAAAACTACGATAATTACCTCAAGTACACTATGTTCGCCTGCGTAGGTATGCGAAACAGTGTTGGGAAGTCGCAGGATCCGCAATAGCAATATATCTAACAATAGATGTAGGTATTAATGCACGTAGTACAAAGATACAATACAAAATATTATAAATATAAAAAGAAAGTTTATTAAACAGAATAAAACTACTCAGTAATTAAATATAGACACTGATAATATGTTATAATCCTATCAGCTGCAATCTTTAACGTAGAATGTTCCAAACTGACCTCTTAAACCTCCAATTTCTAAAAAGAAAAAGTATCAAAGAAAAGTTTTCTGGTGAAAATTTTTCACTGCTCGTCGTTGACAACGTCAGAAGATTTCTGCTAGAATTGTCGTGTAAAATGCTCACTTATTTTACTCCACAGCGAACACACTATATCCCCAGAAACATAACTTTTCTCACAATATTGTTGCAAAATTATACCAAAAATAGCCAAAAAAAAGTTCACTAAAGTCTTACAACATGAAAGCATAAAAGTTAAGTTAAATCACATTCCACACAAAATCAGCTTTCAGTTCTTCTGAGTGATAACCATACAATAAACATTTCCTCTAGCCCAATCAAAACAAAGATTGAACAAGATCTTGAAGTGCCATTGTAATCTCTTTTTCACGTGCCAACTGCAAATACATTAAAAAATTCAACAACAAAGACTAGAGACTTTTTTAATAATATGAGTATCAAGTAGTACATGCACCATTAAATTATTGGTTCATTGAGTTCCGGGTTTATTATCTATCTCTACAAGGTGCATTATCATGTACTAAGATGCAGACTTTTACTTTGATCAAACTGTGGCTCACTAAGAAAAATTAGTCATCTCGTACAAAACCCAAGAAAAATTTAACACAACAAATTTTCATCTTCACTAATATATAAATAGTCATTTTAACCTTAATACCTAATCTGACTGCCACTATATTATTTCATTTTCCTTATTTATCTTACAAGTGCAACCATGTCATTCCAAGAAATTCCTATCATTGATTTGCAAGAGGCTTTCGATCCAGCCACCAGGTCAAAGTTTTTGGAAGAGGTGCGGGATGCCATAATCAATGTGGGGTTTTTGTTATTAAAGAATTATGAATCTTTAGGACCCACAGAGGAAGACTTACAGTCAATTAAGCAGCAAGCTATTGAGTTTTTTGCGTTACCAGCAAAAGAAAAACTTCAATGTGAAATGCTCAATAGTCCCCATTTTTTAGGTTACACCAGATTAGCCAATGAAATAACTGCATCACACACTGATTGGAGAGAACAAATAGATCTTGCCACAGAATTACCAGCACCAAAAGAAGGTGAGCCATTGTACAAAAATATTGAAGGACCTAACTTATGGCCAAATCCTGAAGTCATTCCTAAATTTAGACCTACCATTGAAAGATTTATAGAAAAGATGACTGCATTGAGCAATGTCTTTAAAGACTTGGTTGCTGAATCTATTGGAGTTGATCCCAAAGCGTTGAATAGATATTTCAAAGAAAACCAACAATGTAAAATGAAATTAATTGCTTATCCAGACGTTTCAGAGTTAGATGGAACAAAATCTGCCGCTTTAGACGATACACCGGAAACTAACCAAGGTGTTGGACCTCACAGAGACTCCGATTTGATAACCTATATCTACCAAGCTACCGAGCACCAGAACTCGTTGCAGGTTCAAAATTTCCAAGGCCATTGGATAACAGTTCCTAATATTCCAGGTCACCTAGTTGTTAACAATGGTCAAACTTTGCAAGCTATTACTGGTGGTGTGGCCAAGGCTACAATCCATCGTGTTTTAGTACCCGAAAAAGGAACAGGGACAAGAATCTCAATTCCGTTTTTCCAAACTATTGATTTGGACAGCTCAAAGGGTGTTGTAGATAATTTGCCCCAAGAGGTGATTGATTTGAAAAATGAACGAGACAAAAAAATAAAAGACTGGGGGGTTGATACTGGATTCCAATTTGAGCCGGATGTGAGCAAAGAACCAATTGGCCATGCCGTTTTTAGAAACAGAATCAAATCTCATCAAGACGTTGCAAAAAAATGGTATCCAGATGTTTTGAAATCTGTTTTACAAGAATATACGCATTAGAAATTCCAAAAGAATGTTCTTACTGATTTACTGTTTTTTGCAGTAGTTAATGTTGATGTTATTATAGTTTGTTATATATTCACTTATGCAGTTATGATTATTTGATATTGAATATTTATATAGTTTAAAGGAACTAGATTTGATGTTAAGTTTCATATTTGACTGAGCACGGCTATGTAGAACAGTTTACATTACCAATTAGCAGAAATGGTTGCAAGTGAAATGAAGTTCCCGAAAAAATAATGTCGTGTATCATGGAATAAAACAAATGTGCTCGATAAATACATATCGGCGCACACCAGATCCACAATAAACTTGTATTAAGTTGGCCAAACCACAAGAGCAATGTTATTACTGAATTTATTCAACGTCCAACAAACTATACTTCTGCTTATACCAGCGACAAATTTTGATGTGTCCACAAGTTTCCCAGAACCTGTTTTGTCGACAACCGATACTTACCGACCAGTCGTAATTTGGCATGGTTTAGGTGACAACTATAACACGTCCGGTATACATAAAGTCCATGAAATATTAGACAGCATGTATCCAGGAATATTTGTCTATGCAATACGTTTAGATGATAACCCTTCTTCCGATGAACAAAAGTCTTTTTTTGGGGATGCCAACAAACAAATTGACGAGGTGTGCCAACAACTTCGAAATATCACTGAATTACTGCATGGGTTTGATTCTATTGGATTCTCTCAAGGTGGGGTTTTTATGAGAGGTTTGATAGAAAGATGCCCCTTAGAAGTGAACAATTTAATAACTTTTGGTTCTCCGCATTTGGGAGTACTGGAACTACCTCTATGCAAAGACCGTTTTGATTGGTTATGCAAACGGAGAAATGCATTATTGAAGAAGCAAGTTTGGCACGATAGTGTTCAAAAGCGAGTTATACCAGCACAGTATTTTAGAGATCCAGCAAACATAGACCAATATTTAGAGCATTCAAATTACTTGGCAGATATAAACAACGAGCGCGATGAAAAGAATGCAACTTACAAGGAAAACTTTTCAAAATTGAACAAATTAGTGTTAGTAAGTTTTACCGAAGATACCACTCTTGTGCCTAAAGAGAGTTCACAGTTTCATGATTTTGACCCAGAGCACAAGAGAAGTATCCCCTTTCTTTATACGGAATTATACAAGAACGACTACATTGGATTAAAAACCCTTTACGAAAAGAATTCAGTTGATTTTCTATCGATCGAAGCAGAACATATGCATATTGATGAGGATTTCATAAAAAATATTGCTCAAGAGTATTTAGGTGGGAAATTATGTACGTAAGTATTGCTCTATTTTTGAAGTAGCTAAGTATCACTAGTACATTATTAAAGTTTGTTTTAATGTAGAAAAAAATTCAGACAATTAACTCCTATTAAATCATACACCTCAGTGGTTATCCGAAAGTTAAATGTTGTGCCGCGTAGTAGATAGGGATATCTCGTTTTAATTAAGGAGATGGCACCACCAACTAAACTCGGAAAAGGGAAAACGAGCAAATGTGGAGATAGGACATTGATTTTTTGTCCGCATTATCTACAAACTGTGGTTCTTATCTCATAAGGATAAAAACAAGTATAAATAGGCTTGATCTTTCTTATTCTGAAAGCTAATTTTGGGTCATTTCATTTATTTTTACCAAAATTAGCAAATATTAACCAGGTTATGGGTTCCAACACATCCAAAACAATAATGCCTGCCTCCACAAAGTCACCATTACCAGAAACAGAAGAAGAAATCTTTAATGAAAAGTCTTACTCATTGACTTCTACCTTTGATAATTTCCGTGAACAATTTGAGGGACTTGAATTAGAAAATGCCGAGAACGAAATCAACCCAATCTCCGAAAACATCTTATCTAAATGGGAAGATGATTTCAAATCCCAGACAAAGAATCTTTTAGCTCAAAATGCTCTTGCCAAGAACGCCATTGTTGATGTTATTGCAAAGAATTCTGTCGGCAAACAATCTTTAAAAGATAGATATTTGTTTAATATCACAGTTGATACCATTGGATCACCAGCTCACCTTAACAACCAGAAACTGTCTGGAAGATGCTGGATTTTTGCCTCATCCAACGTATTACGAACCCACGTCATCAAGAATTACAATTTGAAAGAGGACGACTTTCAACTTTCTCAATCCTACTTGTACTTTTACGACAAGTTAGAAAAAGCAAACTTTTTCTTGGAGAACATTGAAGACACATCCAGTGAAGACTTGGATTCTAGATTAATCAGTTATTTGTTTAGCAACCCAGTTAATGATGGTGGTCAATGGGATATGATTGTGAATTTGGTTAACAAATATGGTGTAGTCCCAAATGAGGTATTCCCAGATAATGCCCAATCAACTAACTCGTCAAAATTGAATTATGTTGTCACGGAAAAATTAAGGGAATATGGACTTAAGCTTAGAAGTTTAATAGCTAAAGATGCACCAAAGAATGTTATTAGTTCTTTCAAGGCAAGTGCTATTAAATCTATCTATAAGACAATCGCTTTAGCTTTAGGAACACCACCTAAGCCAACTGACGAGTTTTTGTGGGAATTTATCGACAAAGATGGGAAATACAAGTCTTTTAAAACCAATCCATTAGACTTTTACAAGACTTATGTCCGCTTTGATGCTTCCGAACACTTTTCTTTGATCCATGATCCTAGAAACGAGTACAACAAATTATACACTGTCGAAAGGTTAAATAACATATTTGGTGGAAAACCAATTGAATATATCAATCTCGAAATTGACGAGATTAAACAAGTTGCAATTAAAATGTTGAAAGATAATGAGCCTGTGTTTTTTGGTTCAGATGTTGGCAAGTTTTCCGATTCAAAATCTGGAATTTTGGACACAACTGCCTATGACTATTCAACTGCTTTTGACTTTAGCTTGGATATCACCAAACTGCAGAGATTGAAGGTTGGTTCATCCCAAATGACACATGCTATGGTGATCACTGGAGTGCACATCGACCCACAAACAAACAAACCAGTAAGATGGAAGATTGAAAATTCATGGGGCGAAGATTCTGGTCAAAAGGGTTGGTTTATGATGACCGATGAATGGTTTGATGAATATGTTTTCCAAATTGTGACAAACAAGAAGTATTCAGGAAAGAAAGCATACGATATCTGGAAAAGCAAAGAATTCAATACATTGCCATATTATGACCCTATGGGTGCTTTAGCTTAAGTTTTATCTGATAAAATGCTTATGTTTTTAAGGTTTGTGTTTCTTTTGTAGTCTTGGTTTGCTTTAGTGAATAATTTTATATAATAAATTAGATAGTTCACCCTATTGACGACACTGAAAAGAAAAGTGTATATTATCTTCTATAAGGTCAGCTTTGTATACTTGACTTCATTAACTTTGGTTTCGCCACATCCCATGGTCCTTGTATCTCGTTTTTATACCTCTGCAAGGACAAGAAATATATAGGCATGATGACCACCATCACAAAAACAGACAAAATCCAGTAAACCAAAAACTTATAGTTTAACAAAATATACATCAAATAACTGGTCAAATTAAAAGTTAGAAATGCTATTGGCCAATGAATAGTTTCTAGACCCAGGAGTCGGATCTTTGCATCAAATAACGGTAGTAGTATATTAACTTCAATAGCGAACAACACAAACAAAAATACGTCTAATGTCGTGCTCAATCTAGACGCCAACACAATAGCGTTTGATAAAGATATGTTTGTGGAAACTATTGGACGATAACTCACTTTCATTGAATAGTCATGAAATATCGAGTTTGCTAAACACAACACGCAGGAAATTGCCCAAATTGAGTCCGATGAAGTGGATTTTGTTAGCGATTTCAATATTGGAGACACAATAAGGAGTATAAATGTAATTACCATAAACGACCTCATGTTCATTGATAGATTCTTTAAACTGAAAAAACCGACTAGGGAAATACCGGTGCTAATTAATGTGGGTATTATGGGGTCCCATTGCTTCTCATATATTCCAATAAACATCAAAATAACTAAAAGGATGCACGAGATATAGAAAACAATAAATGAAAACGCCTGTACCAAATTTTTGTAGGAATATTTGGCAACAGTTGTGTTTCTCTTCAATTGAGATAGAAAAGATTGATCAGTGTAATTGTCTGGAAATGGTTGTTGCAAGTATAGCAATTTCTTCCATGATGGTTGCTCTTGCTGTTGAGCATGCTGAAAATGGTTTGGGGGAGCTGAATCACTATCTTGCAAAATGGAAGAGCTTATATGTATTTCTTCCATGGTAGTCACTCATGGAATATATCAAGCCATAAAGTAAATTGAAATATTAAAAATAAAATAAAGAAAAAAAAAACACGACCCACAAAACACAAGATATAGAATACTTCCACACACACACACACAAACTCATAAATTATACTGCCTACTTCAACACCAACCTTAAACTTCTAACTCATCATGAACCAAAGAAATACAATACAGCCAGTGAGGAGCAATAATTCTACGAAATTGGCTGTACCAGCTCGACATTCTCATACCACCTCAGTGTCTTCATTTAACAATGCCAGTTTTACAACGCAGTTTTTACCCAACCAACCGAAACCCACACGGACAGGTTCTAGCAGTGGTCATTATAGATTATCACGAACAACCACAAATACTACTGGTGACAATTATTCAACACAAGATACACAGAGTGTTGCTACTTTAGACAAAGTACCACCCACAAAGCCAAGTGCAACTTATCTGGATAAATTATGGACTCAAATTGACGTATTGGATGATGTAAAAAAGATGGCAGAGGAAGTTAGAAGCAAGGGCTCGTTTTTTAATGACAATTTCAATCAGCAATTGAAGAAACTTAAGGAACTGCAGGATAAACTATTGAATACCATGTCGACTCAACAATTTAATGATTTTAATTCCAAAGAACATCAAAAGCAACATTTTTATCAATTGAATACTATAAGCCCGGCAGTACACCCTTCTGATAATCTATTTAAAGAAGATAAAATACTTCATGAGGATGAAGAACAACAAAAGCAGGAACAAAAGAAGCAGGCGAAGCAAGAAAAGATCAATTCATTTTTCAAGTCTGACGATAAGCAAGAGGACCTAGAGTTTAAAAACCAAACAATATACCGTAAAGAGAATTTTGAGGAGATAAACCAGTATGTTGCACAGATCAAGAAAGATTTAAAGGGACTTGGGGAGTCTATGAAAGAATTTGACGAATCTACAAGAGAAATCTGGTAAGTAATTGGGCGCAGTTTTATTTAGTATATATTCTGGTTAGTGTTAATAGTGTAGTAATGTTTACAATCTCTTGTATCAATGAATGATATGAATGAACACTTCAGGTATTCTGTAAACGAACGGTCGTGCATGAACCAGACTAATTTTCACCAAAAAAACAAACTCGAAAGGAAAAGAAAAAAACACCTCTTCAATGTAAGTAGAAGAATAAACAATTCTATTTTTTGGTTGATAAATCTATCAACAAGTATTCAAAATGGTGGATGAAAGTAAGCAATTGCAAGGTAATAAAGATGGTGACAAACACCAAACACAGGAACTGACCAATACTAGTGGGAACTCTCAACCATCGGCACCAACACCAGCACAGGTTCCTTCTGTACAACAACAACAACAACAACAGAAATCATCAACACAAAATCAACAATCAACAACAGGATCTGCACGTTCTTCACAGGGTAGATCCAATCAACCACAATATTCACAGGCTGATTTGAATAGAATCGTTTTAGAGTATTTAAATAAAAAAGGATATCACAGAACTGAAGCCCAACTTAGACTTGAGAGCTCCAACATCCCGACACCAGCAGTACCCCTTGCAACACCAGCCACCACAGAATTGGCTTCTGTCAATGAAATTGGAGACAATAAAGATTTAAAAGAGAAATTGACAAAAGCTGAACAGGAATTAAAGGAGTTACGAGACAAACAATCAAAAATTGAGAAAGAGTTACGAGAGGCAAAGGATCGTGAAGTTAAAATAAGTAAAGAAAAAGAGTTGAAACAGTTGAAAGAGTTGGAAAAGAAGACGAAAAGGGAAAGTGACCCAGAGATCTATTTTACTGCTTATTCTATGTTAAGAAGATGGGTTGGATCATCTTTGGATTTGTATAAGCCAGAGTTATCTCGAGTGTTATACCCGTTGTACATTCATTGTTTTTTGGAATTGATATCTAAAGGGTTTTCAAGTGAGGCTAAATTATTTTTCGATAAATTCAGATCAGATCATTTGGTTTTGCACGGTATTGAAGTTGAAAAGTTTGCTGGTTTGTCGTTACCAGAACATTTAGAAGAAAATGATTTGGCTGTTGCTTATAGAAAATACAAATATAGAATTTTGGTATCCAAAACTTCTTTGAATTTGTTGATATATTTTCTCCATGAAAACGAAGCAGTTGGAGGTGGTATTTTGATTCGTATTATAAATCAATACTTGGACCCTGTGATTTCAACTAATAGACCAGACAAAATAGATCAAGAAGGTGAAGCCAATCCAGAAGAAGGAATATCAGAATACGTGACTGATACTAATGAAGTGAAAAAATTCAACGAACAAAATGTCAAATTGGGAAAGTTACCAATAGATCCTGATGTTGCCAAGGAGGTTGAAGCAGAATTGAAGATTAAAGACGAAAAAATCGAGCCAGTCAACAACAAAACATTAACTAAAGAATTTCAAGATATGACAAAGCCAGACCAGGATCTGCCTGTTAGAGAATCATTGCCTCTTCCATTGAAGGATGCAAATGATATAAAAAAGATGATTATACAGGTTGAGGATTCTCGATCAAAGATCAAGTTAGGTGCAATACAAGCAAGTTTACCGTCAGTTTGTATGTACACATTTCACAACACTAACAATAATATGACATGTATTGAATTCAATGACGATTCGACTTTAGTGGCAGCAGGATTCCAAGACAGTTACATCAAGTTGTGGAGTCTTGATGGGAAACCTTTGAAATCGGTATTGAAAAGAGATCGTCACAAACCACAAGAAAATACCAGAAAACTCATTGGTCACAGTGGACCAGTTTATGGAGTATCGTTCTCACCAGATAATAAATATCTCTTGTCATGTTCAGAAGATAAGACAGTAAGATTATGGTCATTAGATACATACACTGCATTGGTTTCTTACAAGGGTCATACCCAGCCTGTTTGGGATGTCAAATTTTCACCATTGGGACATTATTTTGTTACTGCATCGCACGATCAAACAGCAAGGTTATGGGCTACTGATCACATCTATCCATTGCGTATATTTGCTGGACATATCAATGATGTCGATTGTGTTGAATTCCATCCAAACTCCAATTACGTTTTTACTGGCTCAAGTGATAAGACTTGTCGTATGTGGGATGTACATACTGGTAATTGTGTACGTGTATTCTTGGGTCATACCAATTCTGTGAATTGTCTAGCAGTATCTCCTGATGGTAGATGGTTGGCAAGTGGAGGTGAAGACGGAATTATTTGTGTATGGGATATTGGTTCTGGAAGGCGGTTAAAGAGTATGAGAGGACATGCCAGGGCTTCATTATACTCCCTTGCATTTTCTCGAGATGGCACTGTTTTGGTCAGTGGGTGTGCTGATAATAGTGTGAGAGTATGGGATGTCAAAAAGAATACAAATGATGCTGGACCTGAACCTGAAGCGTTCAATAATAATGTCAATGGCAACGAAACCAACTCTGATGGGGCACTGTCAACGCAACAACAGCAACAGCCACAACAACAGCAGCAAAGCAAAAAGGAATCAATTGCTACTAGCGACCATATGAATGCATTTTTCACTAAAAAGACACCTGTATACAAAGTTCATTTTACTCGAAGAAATTTATGTCTTGCAGCTGGTGCCTTCCAAGGATGATATCATATAAAACATACAGATTGCGGAGATTTGAACATTGTATAATTTATGTAATAATATTAATAAATGAAAATATAAAGAATTAGAGAATGCTTCGATGGGTGAAATTGTCAGCAACTTAGCAACAATCGAGGCGTATATCAAAGTGAAAAATTTTTGTGGGGAGAGATGAATAATTGCTATATTTATATCTAACTGCTGTGTTTCGTCTTTTTGATTTGTCAACTGTGTAGAGCAACTTTATTTGAAATTACGAGCTATATAACGTACACGGAAGAACACAACTGTATACGCACATTCATTCAAACGTACAAGCTCTTCTGTACATCTTTTATTTCAGCCTCTTCTTCTCCAATATAGTTGCGGCTAGAGTTGCCAAGAAAAAGAGCATAAAGCTGCATCGTAAAAAAGTAGCTTTGAAAGGTAAAAACATCAATAGCACTCGAATTATTATTGTTTTGTTTTTTCTTAGCATAATTAGTTGTTGGAAAATAGATGTACCAGTTCAAATGCAAACTGTTGGTGTGGGTTGTGAGTGAAACTGTGGAAACACTGTGTTGAGTAGAAATAAAAGTGAGCAAATTTGCAACTGTTGACAAAAGAAAGTTTCAATCGGGGCAGCTTAACTTAACGCTGGACAAAAAAGAAACCTGGAGATCCGAAATGCCACCATAGTTTTTTGGTCATTAATTTGTAGTCTGTTTTCATTCATCAAACGTAGGTTGCTATCAATATCAAATGCCGCTCTAATAATAGATAGTTTATTCAGGCTATGCTGTTGGTGTTGAATTTCCTTCGAAGTACGAGGGAAAGCTCAATTGACGCGCATACACCAAATATTATAATATTAACAAGTTATTACACAGTTTATACAAAGAAAACGCCCATTACCAACCACCTCTGTCTTTTCCCACTCAAAGTAAAAGAATCACCCATGGCCAAAGATGGTGTTTTCGAATAAAAAGATGTTGAAACTAGTGATTCGATACCGCAGGGAAAAAGCTAGCCTTTTGTGTAACTTTTGTACATACAAAAATCGTTAATCAAAGATGTGGTCTGTTTTATTCAAGAATTGCCACGGCCAATTTTATATACTAGAGCTACTCGTCAATTCGTAGTAATTTGTTTTTATTTATCGGTGCTTGAATTTGACTGGTGGCAATTCATAATGGTCTCGTGTATTCAATGTCCCCTATTATTATTATTTTTTGCATTATTACCGCATTGTGCATATATCCAGAGTGTGTAGTGCACAGCAACAACAGCAACAGCAACAACACTAGAACAAACTAACAAAGAGTGATTTTCAATTTTATTCTTTTTCCCATTTTTGTAACATAATTTCTATTTTTACTACTACCAATTGAATTTAAAATTCTAAATAGGGGCACTGCCTTTGGTGGTTTTGGAATTTCACATTTTTGTATAATGTGAAACTTTTATAGTAATTGGCTAATTTCTTCAAAAATGTAAACAAACTTTATTAGGGCTTTGTTAAGCTTGCTGTTTACACGCAGAACAAGTATATTATATTAATTGCTAGTCTGGTTTTTTGTTTTCGATTTTACAAATAATAAAGCAATTGAGGAGAATATTTCAGCAATTCTGTAACATGAAATATTTCAACCACAGTTATTATTCTAAAACTATAAATACTCCCAAGAGTCCCCCTCATTCTCATTCAATTATACTTCCATTTCTCTTACTTTTTTTTTCTTCTTGTTGTTTACAATCTTGTATTAACTAAGAACTACAACAATCAATTACAGTCAAAAATGAAATTCTCCACCACTTTATTAGCTTTAACCGCCTCAATTGCTGCTGTTATGTCTGCTGATTCATCAGCTGCTGCCTCTGGTGCTGCCTCGGCTGCTTCTGGTGCCAAATCTGGTGCTACCTCAGCTGCTTCTGGTGCCAAATCCGGTGCTTCTTCAGTTGCTTCTGCCGCTAAATCTGGTGTTTCTTCAGCTGCCTCAGCTGCTAAATCTGGTGCTTCATCTGCTACCGGTGGTTCATCTGCTGCCAAATCTGGCTCATCAAGTGGTGCCGGTTTTGCTCCTGTCGCTGGTGCTGGTAGCTTGGCAGCCATTGCTGGTCTTTTGTTGTTGTAAGCGAAGCCTAAACTAAAAGATAAATATGTATAAGTATTTCTTTTTCTTTTACATTTGTATAATTTATCAATAATACAGCTAGAATGAAGAAAAATCAATTCAATGTAAGACACTTCAATTAATAGCTTGTTGTACTCCGATCTCAGTTGTAGATGCTAAACTTCTGGTTTTTTCTTTGCGCGGATATATGTTTTCGTTTAACTTCTCGGTACATCTTGAGAATAATGAGTGCCAAGAAAAAAAATTCAGGGGAAGAGCCACGCAGGAGACAGCGGAGACGACAGAATGAATCTGGCACTATTGAAAAAGTGGAAACTATAAGAGTTCATCAACTTCATCGCATTTTCAAAAAGCTGAGTACTTAAACTTACTTGGTGATAATCACAATTATATTAGGTCAATGTTACCTTTTGATGCGATAATTTGCTCAAGTGGTAATTTTTAATTTTTAGGTTATGAATAAGGTTTTAATTCTATTGAACAACTTAAATTTATTACCACAGTGTTTCGTTTTTTCCAACTTTAATCCCGCACTCAACGTATTTCAATTATTAAAATTTAGATGAATATGCTAATAATAATCACTATTTAAAATCCATAAAATTAGTAAAGTAGAATAGTTGCTGGAATATTATATTTGAAATTTCAAAGCCACGTTTGTAGTCATTATTGGATTAAGATAATACTAACTAAACAGAAAATATCACATCGATTCTTCAACGACTTAACTAGAAAATTATCGTAGATAACGATATACCGCAGGAGTGAAAGTTTAATTTACCGCAATCAGGTGTTTTTTCATGTATTTTGAAAATTTCAGACTCTATCAAATAATACAATTAGAATGTGTCAAATTTATAGTTCATTCTTTGTTCTTCTTTTTTTATAGTTGGATATACCAAAAAATTGCAGTCAGTATTGGTGAGATTTCTTTCCTGCTGCTTTTATTTTGTGTACTGGTCTAGCATCTACATCCCTTTAAATTAATGCGTAACTCCATAATTATCATATTCCCTTGCAGTATATACAGCTTTCGTTGTCCTGGGTTACAGAAGTGGTTAGTTTGGATTCGACTGTGGGTGCAAGAGAGGCAAAAAAAAACAATAGGAGGTGTCAACACAGCCTTGTAGTTTTTAGTCCCATATAGGCAAAATTGAACAATATAAAAACCACCTTCAAAAAAGGGGCGAAGTAGAGAATTTACGTAAATCACCTTTGATATATAGAAATGTGTATACATATTTCCGTAGCACATAATTCGTAGCACATAATTCATTTTAGAATTATTGAGTCTAATTGAAAGGAGGATATTTTTTTGGATGTGAGTCGTAGTTTGATCCAACAGTTCCGTAGAATTACTCACAAGAAAAAACGATCATTCATGTGTTGAGTAAATGAGTTTGGTGTATTGCAGTCATGGCTGTACTTCATTAATGGTAGGCCCTTTAGTAGAAGTTTTGTGCTGGTGGCTTTACAAGTTTGCGTTACAAAACGAATCAATTACGACGAAAGGGATACCAAATGAAAATCAATATAAAGATAGACACACCAACGGTAAATAAATTAATTACTGATCCAAATGTGGGGAATATTAATGATGTACATCTTAAAATGATTCACTTTAAATTTCAATTAAGGTCGTTTCCTTTTCTTTTTTAGCTATTCATCCTTTCCCTGTTTAGCTCTAACCTTCTAGAACATAGACTACTATAATAAAGTAATATTAACGATATGGTATAGACAACGAATAATGATTATATAAATGTCTATATTATTTTTAAACTATACACTACCACCAACAACTGTTAATGTGTTTCTTTCGGATTATCGGTCAAAAATTCTAACTATTGATTATTATTTTATCTGTTTTTTCCTAATTAGGAAATAAATCCTGTATATAGTTTTTGATTTGACTTTCCCCACTTGGACAACTGAAAAAAGAAGTTTTTTTCAATTCATTTTGTTACTTAATTTATGTATTATATTAT
>OKKB01000113.1_pt1 | contig 51437 bp, 28 predicted proteins | sample 1613931 | NCBI WGS metagenome assembly OKKB01 (sample SAMN04436893, study PRJEB24849) | human gut metagenome | biome: human gut; feature: NICU; material: stool | host: Homo sapiens | place: USA: Saint Louis, MO | collected 2012-02-08
ATGAAATTAAATTCATCCCTAATAGAAAGGAAAGGAAAAAAAAAAAAGAAATCTCTTGCATATCTCGTTATATATTTTGTATGAAATAATATAATACATATATACTTCAAATTAGAATATATAAATATTTAAAACAATTCCCTTAAATTATTGAAATTTTTATTTTTTTATAATTCTTCTTCTTCTTTTCTTTAAGGACTATTTCAATATCTCAATTGTTAATTCACTTTATTTTCCTTCATATTTACTTATTCATTGGGTTTCCTGCGTATATACATACCCCCCCCTCTTTTTGCTATATCACATTTACAACTAACACTATAGTTTTTACAAAAAGATGGTTGCTGAAATTCAAGCTCACACTAATGAAGTATCCCAAGGTGGTGGTAAAACCGCTTTCAAAGATTATTTGGGTAAATTTGCCGATGTCGAAGACCCTTTAGAAAGAAGAAGATTGGCTTTAGAAGAAATTGATAAAGCTGGTTTCGGATGGACTCAAGTTAAAATGATTTTGATTGCTGGTGTAGGGTTCATGACTGATTCTTATGATATCTTTGCCATTAATTTGTCAATGAATATGTTACAATACGTTTACTGGAATGGTACTATTCCAGATTCTACTACTACTTTGATTAAGGTTTCTACTTCTGTTGGTACTGTTATTGGACAAATCAGTTTTGGTTCTATTGCCGATAAAGTCGGTCGTAAAAAGATTTATGGTTTGGAATTGATTATCATGATTTTTGCTACCCTTTTCCAATGTACTTTGGGTACCTCCCCTGCTATTAACTTTGTGGCCATTTTCTCAACTATAAGAATTTTAATGGGTATTGGTATTGGTGGTGATTATCCATTATCTTCTATTATCTCATCAGAATTCTCTACTACCAAATGGAGAGGTGCTATTATGGCTGCTGTCTTCTCCAATCAAGGTCTTGGTCAAGTGTTTGCCGGTATTGTTGCCATGATTTGTGTTGCCGGTTACAAAGATGACTTGATCATTGCCAACAAAGGATCTGAATGTGTTGGTAGATGTAGAAAAGCTGCCGATCAAATGTGGAGAATCATTGTTGGTTTCGGTTGTGTTCCAGGTTGTATTGCCTTATACTATAGATTGACTATTGCTGAATCTCCAAGATATGCCCTTGATGTCGACGAACACGATGATCTTGAAAAAGTTGCTGACGCTGAAGCTGCCATTGATGTCCATGCTCAAGAAATTGCTCCACCAAAGGCTTCTTTCAAAGATTTCTGTTCTCATTTCGGTCAATGGAGATATGGTAAGATCTTGTTGGGTACTGCTGGTTCTTGGTTCATGTTGGATGTTGCCTACTATGGTTTAGGTTTGAACACTACTACCATCTTACAAACTATCGGTTACGCTGGTCAAAGTAACGTTTACGAAAAATTATACAATTCTGCTGCCGGTAACTTGATTTTAGTTTGTGCTGGTTCTTTACCAGGTTATTGGGTGTCTGCCGCCACTATCGATACCGTGGGTAGAAAACCAATTCAAATGGGTGGTTTCATCTTGTTGACTATTATCTTATGTATCATGGGTTTCGGTTACCACAAGATTGGTAATCATGGTTTGTTGGGTTTGTTCGTCATTGCCCAATTTTTCCAAAATTTCGGTCCAAACACCACTACTTTTATTGTCCCAGGTGAATGTTTCCCAACTAGATACAGATCTACTGCTCATGGTTTATCTGCTGCCGCTGGTAAAGTCGGTGCCATTATTGCTCAAACTTGTATTGGTACTTTGGTTAACCACGGTTGTTCTAAAGAAAACAAAAATTGTTTCTTACCTCACGTCTTGGAAATCTTTGCCTTGTTCATGTTGCTTGGTATTGGTTTGACTTTCTTGATTCCAGAAACTGCTAGAAGAACTTTAGAAGAAATTTCTGAAACTTGTCATGGTGAAGTTGATACTACTAAATTGGGTAGAGATAGATTTGCCACACAAGAAGAACCATATGACTCTGAAGAAGTCAAAAACTAATTTTCATTTCTATCTGTTTGATTTTGTTTTGTTTAATTTAATTTAATTTAATTGTATATTTTTTTTTTCACTTTATTATAAGTTTTTAAATAGAGAAGTTTAATTCGTATTTCGTAATAAAGGTTTGGTTATTAAAAAAAAAATTTTTTGTAACAAGTGTTTGATTTGATTTTGTGATGGGGAATGTCTAATTTCTTGCTATATCGATTTCAACATATGGATTGAAAAGAGGGGTTAGTAGATGATGAAGATTGTTTTATCCATATCTTCCTTGCTTGATGGGGGGGTATGGCTCACAACACAATCTAAAGTACTGACTATTGAAGATCAATTTCAGTTTGGAAACCAAAATAAAAAAAAAAAACGTGGGCCGTTCATCATTAAACGTTTACGTTATTTAGAAGGTTTTATTTTATAATTGCTTTGTGTAAACGTTTGAATACATCTCTTATCTGATTTGTTAAGTAGTTTCCACATAAAGAGGGGATATTCTTATTAAAAAAGCATCCACACACCATGCGCTTACAAGGTTCATACCGTACAGATGTCCTACTAAAAATTTCAAAAGTGAAAACACGGTAACTAAATTGCCTACGCATGTCTAACAAAGTATCAAGAATGCCATTTGTATGCGCTTAGATACGCGTCTGTTATCAAAACCAACAGAATACTTTAATATTTTCATCAATATGCCGAGGCTGTACACTTCCGAAGTAAGCCCAAGACTACAACTAACAATTTATATATAACAAAACTTATATTCTAACTATTTAATCTACGAGAGTTAAAACTGTACAATTGGCATACATATTAACTCTGTCTATACTTGAACCAGGTTGACGAACAACATTTTCTTCTTCTTGGAATCCCAAGTTCTTGAATGTTTTCAAGTACCAAGGCTTTGTACTTGCTGATCTAAGTAATACTCTACCCCCTGGGGCAAGACATCTTTTCAAAGCAGTAATTTCATTAATAGCATCTCTACCATTAGGGTCAAACCAATCCATATGATCCATGATAATGGCAATAGTGATTGATTTTTCTTTTAATCTACCAAACACTTCATTTAAAGTGTCAGTGTGGATTCTAAGGTTGTCAATTGGAGATGATCCGCTGGCAGTAGCAGCAGTGCTAGATAATCTGTTGAAACCTTTTGTAGTTAAATAATCTGGACAATTGTTTTTGGTGTATCTCCCCATCATACATAAATAGTAGAAATAGTTATCATTTGAAATCATCGATCTCTTAATGATTGGGTCCAAAGTATCAACAACATATTTAATAACAGATGGTCCCATTAAAGCTGCTTGATTAGCTGGAACTCCCAAAGCTTTCCATAAAAACATTGGATTACCAACAAGTAATGAACCAACCACAGGATTAAATAAAGTTGGTTTCAAATGTTCATTCCAAATTCTCAATTGTTCTTCCATGGTGGTTGCAGCACAAAGTTCTTCAACGTATTTACTAACACCGCAAACTTTGAAAACATATCTTGATAATCTTAATGCCCATCTAGAAAACCCAGTATCATAAAGACCTTTACCAGAAAAAGTTTTAGGTCCTTTATCCATCCAGTATTGGAAGGCATTAGAAGACATGTGCGGTGCCAAAGTATCAATCAAAAGATCATTGAAATTTTCGATTTTACCTTCACCAAACATTGACCAAATTTGTTCTTGAGAAAGACATCTAAAACTAGCCAATTTCAATTCTAATAAATGGTTTTGACATGGATTAAGATCAACAGCATGAATCTTTTTTGGTGGTGTTGGTAAACTAGCATAACTCAAAATATTATCACCAGCTGAAGTAATAGCCAAAACAGTATCATCACTGGTAAAATTCAAAAGTTTATGATCTTCACGAGGATCTTCCCAAGTGAAAGCATAAATGTATTGGTTTTTAAATTGTTCATACAATGGATTCATTTCATCATAGTAGACTCTCCAATATTCCTTTTGATAGTACATTGATGGGTAAGGTAAATTTTTTTGCAAGTTGATTAAAGCAGCTTCATGACCTTTAGAAATTGGAATATCTTCAAGTTGATTAGCGATTGGAGTTGTAGTTGGAGCAAGGTAAGGGGATTCAGTGGCTAAACAATTCAATCTTTCTAAAATGGTGTGTGATTTTGATTTATCACAACCAATCCAAATATAATAGGGGATTTTACCCAAAGCCTTGTTGTATGAATTCAAAGATTTGACGGTACCAAATTTATATTCCAAATAGTTTCTTCTTGAAGAATCCAAAAACACTTTATCAGCTTCAAACCAAATTCTCCAAAAATTACGTAATATCCAAGGAATGTCCCTGTTAACCAACCCACCAACAGTATTGATACGACCCATTGAGGTGTCACTGCTTTGAATACCAAAATCCACAGTGGCAATAATACCTTCCATATCTAATTTAGAAACAGCATTATCGATAGCAGCATTGAAAGTTGGGATCATCGACAATGAATAAGAAAAAGTAATCAAATCAGCACTATCATAATCAATAGTAAAATCACAGGCATCAGCAACTAATACATGAACATTTGTCCATTCATGGGCTTCAAATCTTGCCTTAGCAACTTCACACAAAGATGGGGAAAGATCAACCAAATAAACAGCTTTAAAGTTTTCAGATATTTTACTAATTTCATCCATGAATTCAATATTGGAACCAGTTCCACCACCAATATCTATCCAAATAAGATCTTTCTTTTTGGGTAAATGGGAAATAGCTAATCTAAGACATTCTTGTCTACCTTTCAACAAAAATTCTCTAGTGTTATCATAAATATGAGCTTGATTCTTGTAGAATGACTCTAAAGATTGTTGTTGATTTTTGTTTGGACCTTTAGTCTTTTTCTGAATTAACGGTTTGATAAAGCAAGCCCAACAAAATACTAAAACTGAGTTAATGGTCTTGTTGACTTTGGCAGAAAAGAAAACTGCTCCACACAAGACGGAAAATGAAGTGAACAAATAAAGTTTGGAGATTTCTGAAGGAAACAAATCAACTATGAATTCTGACATTCTGAAGCAAATTGGTTTCACCAAAAAAAAAAATTGTAGTAGTAAACTTTGTAGTGTTTCAAACGGCTGCAAAAGTGAATATAAAAAGAATGAGAAATGAAAACAAATTGAAAACAAATATATAAAGAAAGCTTTCAAATAGAATAAAAGTAAGAATGAGAATAAATATAAATATAAAACAACTTCTTGTGAAAAAAAAGTATTTGTGGTTAATGGGTTGTTGTTGAAGTATTTATATAGTTTTTAAAATTTATTGTTCAGTATTTTTTGTTGAAGAGAAGGAGAGGATTTAATTTAATCATAACCCAAGACGAGTTGTTATTTCAAACAATCTGGAAAATTTCATTATCACAGAAGTCTAAAACATCAAACATATAAAACATATAAAATATTCTTAAATAGGTACGTGTGGATCAATATAACCACGTTTTATTATAAAAGAAAATATATAGTACAAGAAAGTTAAGTTAACTATCAAAAGAGGTAAAAAAAAAGACAGACAGAAATAATAAAGTGCGAGTGAAAATTCAGAAACTATTTTTAAAAGGTGAACCCGTGGGCCTCTCTCCCACTGCTTTTATCAAATCCAACCACAGATTTTATTTACACCCCACACGACTATCTAGTTTCCACTACAATAAATTCACCTTCACAATACTACTCTACTGATGTTGTTGTTGTTGTTATTGATGTTTGTGCTTCTTCTAAGCCAAGCACGTTTTCAACCCATCAAAATATTTACCCATCAATCGGAGGTTGCGATTGTTTTTCTTTTTCTTTATAACCAAGACTTATATTTGCACATGCATTTGAGTCAATTGATAATGTAGTTTGGCAGTTGTATACCTAACCGTAAATTTATTTGTTGGAGAAGTTTAAAACTATCTCCAACAATTTCATTGATTTGTCTTGAAAGTTGAATTGCATAGTTACTTCTTATTGTTAAGTGGTGCTCGGGAAATTGTTGATTGTGTTACCACCAAGACAGAACACTACAACTACTACACTAACATCATCAATTATAACTACAATTGCAAAACTTCTTTTGATTACCGCGTATATATATATATATGTCTATTCTGTTGTTAGTCTAAAAAAGTTTCAATATAACGTAGTCTGAAGTTGGTTTCCCCAACAAAAAAATCTATTCAATCCCAAGAATGTTAATTAAAATTTAAACAATAGTTATGAAATTCTTTCTCCAATTAAACTTTCAATTAGTATCGTTTCAATCAACTCCACAATGATTTTCCTTTTCACTTTTTCTATGAAAAAAAGAAGGAAAACTTTCAAGCCGGTTTAGTCTTTCGAAAATCTTCTTACAACTTTATTCATCTTTTTTACCCAATTCAGTATCCTGTCGCCCATGCATTACAACAAACGTATGGGATATACAACAAACCCAGTAAGACAATAACAGTGCAGTTGAAGAATTTTCCTTGTCCTCCAAGGTTGGATTCGCAATAATTACTTCTTATACTTCTCAACCAACTCCACATCTTCATCTTCCAATCTTCTTAACAAATAATCAATTTCAACTTTTTTGGTCAATGGAATAATCCAATCTTTATATAATTTTGCAATTACTTCTGGCTTAACTTTGCTTTGTACGTTTTGTCCAAATTTTAAGGATGGATCTACCCCATAACTTTCAGCCTTGACAATCAATCTTTCCAAAATTTTTTGTTCAACTGCACTATTAGTAATTGAATTTTCAATTCCTTTAACATCTTTATCCAAAATCAACTTGATATATAATGGTTTATCACTTTGATATTTTGCTTCAGCAACAAATTTACCAAAATGAATTCTTCTGGAAATAGCCTGCAAACATTCAATATCACAAGTTGATGCTGAACCCAAATTTTCCTTTTGATCTCCTTGTCCACAACTCACTTGCGGCACGATTTCATCAACATAAAACTTCATTATTTCAGAATTAACATTAATTTCATCAGAATATTTGGCCAATATTTTAGGATAATTGATTGGTGGTAAAATTGGAGTTTTCAATTGATCTGGGAAAAATGGAGTTTCGTCTGGTGCTTCATAACGTCTGATTTGAGAATGAGCAACTTCCAATTGTAACAAAGCCCATTCCAAAAAAGTTCCATCAAAATTGGGGATATTATATTTATTCTTTTCATAAACTGATGGGGAACTGAAAAATTGAGATCTTTCGATTAAATCAAACACAATAGTATCTTCCATCCTTACCAATGCTTGACGGATGTTGGCAAGATCAAGCACAGTTTCTGGTTTCATAAAATCCATGGCTGGTGTTGTTTCTGTTGGAATTGTAATAGCTTTATTGTGGAGAATATTCCATAAAATTGGAGAATTAAAAAAAAAAAAAATCGAAGAAATTTTTGGACGACAACAAAAATAATAGTAAATTTTTTTTGCTTGGTCTGTTTATCTCTTCTGTCAATTTTTAACAATTCTTGCCTATCATCGTTTTTTCTTACTCTCTGTTGTTCAATATGTACATTACCCCGGGATTTTGAAATCAACGTAAAACATATATTATGAATATATACTACTATACTTTAACCAATCAATGCTTCTCGTTATTGCCCTCTTCTCTATCCCATATATCGACTCTTTTCCTGGCAAATTTTGTTAATAGTTCATGATCACTAGGTTCTGGTTCCTTTTCAACCCCTTCTTCTTCCCGTTTCAGTTTCATGGTGCTTCTTCGATTTATCAAAAACCTTCTAAGTTTATCAGCATCACTATAACCTTCACCATAATTATCATAACTTTCATTCAAATCTTTCATAGATTTCATATTCAAACGATGAGTCTCTAGCAAATACTGGTTTGTTTTATCTATGGCATTCATTATTTGTAATCCAAACCCTAATACACCAACAGCAATAACCCCAAATAAGATTTTGTATTTGTTTTTCTCCAATTCTTCCTTTGTTGGTGGAGGTCTATTATACTTCATTTGATAATAATCTTGCCAGGTACTAGCCAGCCAAAATTGTTCATCATTTTCAAAATTATATCTTGTTCTATGAGCATGGGCTCTTCTATAAGCTTCAAAATTCTCTTTACTCCATTGTCCTCCATTTCCCGAATAATGCCCCTGTTGATCCCATGAAGTGGTTTGATACCGATTATATGCCGTTCTACGTCTAGGATTCTTCAATATATCATAAGCTTCTTGAATCATATCAAATCGTTTCCTCTTCATTTCGGCGGTCATTTCACCACCTTTATATTGAATGGAAAGGGATGTATCAGGGTGGTAAATTTTCACTAATGCTAAATATTTTCTTTTAAGAACTTTATTTAGCTCTAATGTTGACATCCCCATATCTTTGGAAGTTAATCCAAATATCTCATATGCCGAAGGTTTTGCGGACTTTGGCCATTCATGAAGTTGAAACCGTTTATGATGATCTATAGGTTCTTGTGATGCAGTAGCATAATGGGCTTTGCTTATTGCTGGATTGCTGTTTATTGTTACAGCAATTCGTTTTTGTAAAAGTGATAACATAAGGGGGTTGAGTGGGTATCAAGTGAAGTTAAAGGAAATTCAATAAATCAAGATAAGCGCATTCACGAAGAAAACAAATTCAATTTGTGAGGAAAAATTAGTTCAAATCTGTCAACTATTTCATTAGAATGCGAAAGTCGGGGTTTGATTTCACACAAAAACAGTAATAAGAATATAGCTCAATGGGTGAAACCCTGTCCTATTGTACTATTTGCAGTATAAAATATGGCTTCTTTGGGAGTTATTCAGATGCTTCAACTTATTCATGTAAAGTTTTGCACAATTAAAAGGAGCACTGGTTGTTGTGACTGGAACCAGTCTTAAAACTATTGTTGTACTATAGCTGGCAGAAACTTTATCCAAGATGAATTGAATACTTCTGTGACTTAATTGATGAACATTTTAACACAAACTCTTCTATTACTTAGAATTCATTTCTTTTGGTTTATAGAATAAGTAAATATTCTGTGTATAATTGGGTAGCAGTAATTTTGCAGAAAAAAACAACCAATTTAGAATGAATAACAAGACTTTATCTAAAATAATAACAATAAATGCACCCCTCTCCCGATAGATATTCTTCGAGTCGCAGTAGTTTATTGAAAGGGATACATTTAATACCTGTGCCCCTGTGATGTTCGTATCCCATAGATAACAATCTTTCCTGTCAAGAGTGTTATCAGAGATGCTTTATTTTTGCATTATGTACTGCGCTTACTAATACCGATTTTTTCAAATTAACATTTCATTTCATTTCATTACATTAGCGACTATTTAAAATCTCTATACTGACCTCACATTACTGTCTTTAGTTTGAAGTTTGTAGTTTGGACTATAGATTGGAGGCAAAGCAAATGAACTAACCTCGCTATTAGGCTTGCTTTCAGTAAATACAGGAGATAATGTGGGACTTGGGTATGGTATATGCACTTTAGGTTGAGTAGCAACAACTGTAGCCACTGGAGTTGAAGGTTCAGGTTGAGAGTGTAGTAAATAGTTAATATCACATTTCTTGGGCCTTACTACTGGACTTATTTGTGGTTTCACTTCTGTAGATTGTTGTGCTTGTTGTTGTGGTTTGGTATTTTTGGTCTTAATAGTGTTTGGGTCTGGCCAACAACAATCCAAGAAGTTTCTGGTACAGGCTTGACATTTGCCATTCACTTTATCTTCATCACATTTCTTCTTTCTCTTTCGACAAGTCAAACAACCAGTTTTAGTTCTGCGTTTGATTTGAGTTTCGTCACGCTTTGGTTTGGCGATTTTTTTTGTGGTTGCGGCAGCGGTAGCCTTTTTGGAACAGGCGTGAGTTGTTTTTGGTTTCAATGAAATATTCAACACCTTTTGATACGATCTATAACTCAACTCCATCTTGAATGATACTATGATTGATGAAAGAAAGTCAAAGTGAAAAATTTTTTTTTCAGTCTTGAAATTTTTTCAATTCGTATGGCTTTTTTGAAACATAAAGATGTTACTAAAATGTGTAGTTTCTGTTTATGGTTGTAAATGGTAATAGTCATTTGATTAACCGCTCGTTTTCAATTGCAATTTGTGGAAAAACATTTGCGAAAATGGCAACTCACACAGAACCAAGTTATTTTTTCGGAAGGTGACACCACACAACTAAGCGAAAATGGCAAAAACCCATCAAAAAAAAAAAGAAAAGAAATTGAGTGCCACTTGACGCGCTACCACACGCACCCAAGATTATGTCAAATTTTTTGATTTTATTTGGTGCCTCATCGTCGTGGAACAGTTGCTTCTTCTTCTTTAGTTTGGCATTCGTTCTGGAAAACTTTTTACAAGAAATTATTTCTTTGCCGTATAGTACAATGGAAAACACAAAATCATAAAACTTAATACTTAACTAAACATTTACGCTAAATAGGTTTGATTGCACTCAAGGCATCAGCTAAATCTCCAGGAGTGTAATCTTCTTTATTCAAGTCTTCCAAATTCAGAATTGGACGCTCACCTAAAACCGAAATTCTGTAAGCATGTCTAACCTCACCTTCTTCAGTATCAAAAGTTGCTGTATGGGACACACCACTGTTGTGGAACAAAGCAACCTTCCTTCTTTCACCACGTTCCCAGTTGACTCTCAACTGTAAATCCAGACTCTTTTCAATATGGTTATGTAAGAAATCTAACAAGTAATCAGACTCTTCTTTCTTTAACTCAACAATTCTACGTCCAAAAGCTTTGTTAACGTATAAAGATTTTTCTCCAGTGACAGGGTCCAATCTTACCAATGGATGAATATTTGAAACAGCTTTTCTTCTTTCAACACCACCTTGGTGTGCAGAGTTGGCCGCTTGATCTTCTGAAGTGTGCAAGACATGTAAACCTTCCAATCGTTTTTGGAATGCTGGTGATAATCTATTGTAAGCCTCAACTGTATCAACGAAAACAGTATCACCACCATCACCACTTTCTAACACTTGGAAAAGTGTAAATCTCAGAGGTGTGATTTCATACGAAACATCACTATGGAATCCAACGCTTGTAGTACGATGAGCAAACACTCTTTGTAATTCACCTTTTTCAGGTCTTCTGTAAGTAATGTGCAACTCTTGATGACCACGAGGAGAACCTGAACTTGGATGAACGTGTAATCTACCAAAATATTTACCAAATTCAACAGCAAAACCAGGTCCTTTATCTGCGAAATCTTGTTCATTAAACAATAATACTTTTCTTTGTGCCAAGAATAAAGCCAATTCGTCTTTCCCTTTATCATTCAATTGTGATAATTGGACACCATCAATTTCAGAACCGAATTTTGGAGTGATTCTTTTGATTTTATGTGAACCATCTTTAGGAAATAAGTTTGGGAAAGAAGGATCAGCTCTTGAACCAGGATCAATGTATTTTTCAAATTTCAATGGAGGTAATTTGTCACTTGGATCCCAGGATGGTAAAAAATCTGGATACTTTGCTTGTTCTCTGTTACGTTTGTTGATCACCAATACACCGTCTGCATCAACTTCATCAAAATCTTTATTGAAATGAATATCTGAATTACCAAATCTTTGTGCCATTATTTTATAGTAAGGGAGTATGTGTGTTATTTCTATGCTAGTCAAGTTATTATTTCTATTAAGAAATCATCCACATTATCCTCTACAGGGGAACAGGAACTAGCCAGTTATTTATATTAATTTGTAATAAGCATAGTCAATAGATACAAATACACACCTTAATCCACACCGCGTGGAAAATGTATAAAGTTTGACCCGAGCGCCATAGTTTTTTTTTTTTGCTCCTGCTTATTAGTAAGGCAACTATACTTGGTAGCGATAATCAGTTTATGGGTGGATATCATTTTATCACAATGCCACAGTTTTTCAGATAAGCAACTCATAATGATGCAATCTACACAATACAGAGTACGCTTTTTTATTTTTTCAGGAAAATATGGGGTAACAAAATCTCTCAAGGATCCTAATCTACGCATACCATACACATACACCTACAAACCATTTGTGCACAATATATATACATACATTCAAACAGTTATTCAAATACTATAAACAACAGTACAGTTAAAATAATAAAAAACAAAATCAGACCAAACCAGAAAAGCACGAAAGGTAAAGGACAACGACGCAAAAAAAAAAAAGGAGAGCAATTAAGCAGTGTCCAATAAATAGTTTGTAGCAGCTTCCAAGTTCCAGTCTTCTTTCTTCAAAGCTTCGATTGCTGTGTTTTCATCGAAACCCATCCCCACCAATTCTTGTATAGCGTACTCATTTGAAGATGTTCTGGTAGGTTGTGCAGTCGGAGGAGACTCATATCTTGGCGGGTCGCGTGTCAATGGAGCCGACACAGAACTAGGCGGCTCCGATACCCGAGCCGAGCCTGACGCCGGTATATCACCCATAGATTGCTCCTCTTGTTGAGGTTGCGAATTTCCAAATCCCGCAAATAATTGCTCCCACTCATCATTTCCTTCTAAGGGAGCAGTACTAGATTCTTCTGGACGACTAAAGTCTGGTGCATTGGAGTTGGTGAAATCTTCAGATAACCCACCAAACTCGTCATTCTCTTGGCCAAACTCTTCATCCCCTGCATTATCAACATTAGCAGCTTCTAAATTAGTAAATTCATCATTGAAAAAATCTTTCTCATTTGTTTCAGTTTCTGGAGCTGCTGGCTGCAAATTATCAAAGTCGAAATCATCAAAGTTGGAATCCCTTGTAGATTGAGCCCTCTCAGAAGGAGCAGAATCAACCTCTCTACCAACCGTGCTACTTCCTTGATACAGTTTCTCTTGTTTTTGTAAACTATCAACAGCATCATCAAATGTTTGATCCTCTCCGTCATCTGACGAGTCACTTTCTTGGTAATCCAATTCTCTAATAGGAGGAAATTCATCATTCCCATGCTCCGGAGATCTTGCTTCTTCGGCATTAACAATTTCAAATGAAGAAGAGCCTTTATCACTTCCTTCAAGGTGCTGTCTTTCAGCACTGTCGAAGCTGCCAGTGTTTGCAGTATTTGGAGCAGTTTCTTCACTACTATCAGCATTTTCTAAAGTCTCACGATCACTAATTTCATCTATATTATCGTCACGCACAGATAAAGCAGCATTGTTCTGCACACTGGAAGTCAAAGATTCCGTTCTTTGAACTCCAACCAAAACGCCAGGCATGCCTACCATACCACCAACAATAGCAGCATTGTTTCCCTGTGGGAACTGGAAATCGGAATTGCTTGGAGAAGTTATAGGGGTTTCCTCATCATCAGTAGCGCGATCTGTGATATTTGAGGAGGTTGTATTTGTGGCATTATCAGCAGGTTCACTGACTTGTAATTGAGGGAACCTAGCATTAGTTTCTTCTACGTCATTATCAGACTCAGTTTCTTCCTTAACAGAACGTTCAACGGGGTCATTTCTTGATCCAGAGTCGCTTGATTCAGTACTTCCAGCAGAAAGGTGATGAACTACACTTGCCACGCCACCACCAACAACGGCGGCAGCACCAACGGCAGCAGCACCAATAGTAGCAGTTATACCGGCACTTGGTTTTGTTGGTTTATTTTGTTCCAACTCGACAGACTTTGCATGCAACTCCTTGGCACGGTTTTCCGAGTCCAATCTTTCTCTTTCAGCATTATCCAAGTCCAATTGCAATTGCTTATGCGAAGCTTCAATTTCGGCAATCTTACTCTTCAATTCTTCACTCTTGACTATGGCAACTTGAACTTGTGATTTCTTTACAGCAACTTGATTAGACAAAGCATGGGTTTCCTGACTTTTGGAAGCAGCTTGCTTTTCAAGCTCAACTATCTCTGCATTCAAACTGCCCAATTTTTCTTTCAAAGTACTATTTTCTTTCTGCAAACTTTCCATAGCGACTTGTTTTTCATGTAACTCACCCGACAAGGAGTTAACTTTTGCTTCAGCAATAGATGCTTCTGATCTCAATGCTTCAATTTCTTCTTTAGCGGTTGCTAAGTTTGCCTCAACTTGTTCCACTTGTTTCACTTCATTGTCATAAGAAGCCCTCAATTGTTTCAACTTGTTTTCGATCTCGGATTTAGTAATTAAAATTCTTTGAAGTTCTTTTTCAGCTCTCGTTTTCTTTTCGTGTAAGTTAGTGGTTTGACTAGTGAGTGATTTTATTTGATTTGAAACATTAGCAATATCAGAGGTGGCTTGCGATAATTGCCCAGAAATAGCAGGGTCTGCCAACAAATCATCATTACTACTGCTTGGGGCTCGTTGCGACAAAGACCTTTCACCAGATGGTTGTTGCGATGAAGGTGTATAAGGATTTGGTGAAGAAACAGCACCAGGCACAGGAGCACTATCCCTTTTTTGGAGTGAAGGCTGTGTTTGCGATGGTGGTGGAGGAGGTGGAGGAACACTTCTTAACGCTTCATAATTGACAGATTTCTGTTGTTGCTGAGGTTGAGGAGAAACTGCTCTTTCACCAGTAGACAAGCTTTGAACTTGTTTCTTTTCTTCGACTGGAGATGCCAAGTTTGATGACAGTGACTGGTGTCGGGTCTCCTGCTGTTGCATCAACGACTGACCAAAACTTGAAGTTGGTTTGAAAGAACCAGTCAAGGTGTTACGAATTCTTGGTACTTCTGCATGTGATAAGTCACTACTTGATGCTCTCTGTACAAGTTCCGGTTTCACTTGAGGTGCAGCGGTAGGAGTATTGCTTGCAGCAGCATCGGAACTCCCAAAAATATCAACCAAATCGTCTATAGAGGATTTCGATTTAGCAATAGATTGTGATTGAACAGGAACTGAACTATTCTGAATGTCTGAAACTTGGCGCTGTTGTTGTTGATGTTGGGGTTGGGACTCCAAACTACTCGAACCAACAGTTGAAGAGTGCGAAGCTACTGGTTCTTGTTTTAATGAAACAAGTAATTCATCTGGAACAACATTTGGCAAGGGCTTACCAGCAATTTTCCTGTTAACTAAGAATAACGCAACAGAGAACTCCAATTTTGAAAAAAATCCCGAGTTCTGAATATCGGCCAAATCCCAAATCAATGCCAAATCTTGCTGGTTCAACTTCGATGTCATTAAAAATGATGCGACTTGGTCTGGGTTTAAGCGACCCTTCTTTTCCTTATCGAGATTATTGAAAATAGATTCATATTGTTGTTTCATTGCAGGAGTAACAATCCATTCACTCGTAGACGATATGTCCCTGGTAGTTGGATGTCTAATTGCAGTCAGCTGAGAGTTAATAGAACTGTGAGACACTTGACGAGATTGCAGAGTGTTCTGAGCAGCAATTGCTGGATGCAGTTGCTGTTGTGGTTGCTCGACTGACTTCCAAATTGATTCAGGCAAAAATGGAGGCAATTGTTTAATATGACCACTTAACAATCCTTGGATTAAATACATTGCAATCACAAATCCACCGACATTCAATTTCCCAGTATTGTATCTATCAACTAAACTCCAAATTTGTCCCAAAGTTGTAGTTGGCAACTTGGCTTTCAAGAAAATATCTTTTGCTCTTGACCCATCCAAATCACCTTGAGCAGACCCAACGGTCTTGATGAACAATCGAGAAAACTTTTGATAGTCGTTAGGAGAAACAGCAGCAAAAGAATCTTGAGAAGCAGCCGATTGTGGAATAGAAGCATTTGGTTGTGACGACATAAACGAACTGTTTGTCGACTGTGGCTGTAAATTGTTTTGCTGTGGTAAACTCAAATTCACAAACTTTGGCAACGGACCAGGAACATCTGCTAACCCTGGCACTGGGTGTTGTCCTGACTGTGTATACCCAATTAATCTCATTGCATAGCAAAATCCAAATTGATTCAAAAACCCCAAATTGTTCAGATCAGATATTTGCCAGATTTCACCCAAAATAGAAGGTGGCAACCCAGATTTCTCAAAGGTGGTTCTTGCTTTCTCACCAGTAACAACACCGGTATTTTCGGGATCCAATGATTTGAATAATTGTGTGTATAACTTTTTCTCTTCTGGTGTAAGACCCACCTTAAAAGTAGGGGTAGCTATTTTTTGACTTGTTAGTATATACTACTTTTGAATACCCGATCGGAATATAATGGGAAAAGTTCCAAGAATGAGACAATTAAGGGGGATGCAATACATACACAGCGAGATACTCATAATCAAACTTCCTTTTATCAAAAAATCCAATTATTCAGATTTATCAAAATAATGTTGTCTTCTATGAAAGAAAATGAATATAAAATAGTGGCTGATACTGTTGATAATGACGATTATGTTTTTTTTGTTTGGAATTTGTTTATTTTCTGACATTATAGGGGGAACGAACAAACAAAAGCCTTCAACCAGTATTGAATTGACCTATTTCAGCACCAGTGCACGACCCCCATGATATCCTCAATAACCGATACAATCAATACGACATTGTCTCAAAAAGTCTTTGAGAATGTCTCGATGAGTTCGAAATTTTCACTAATTTTTTTTTTTTGCTCATTGAAAATAACTATACTACAGTTTCTTTAATATTTATACATTACAATCTGCATCAACATACAAAATGAATAGAGGCAGAGGTGGATTCAGAGGTGGACGCGGAGGTAGATCCGGTCCCGTTCAATACGGTCCCCCAGATACAGTGTTAGAGATGGGTTCATTCATGCAAGCTTGCGAAGGTGACATTGTTTGTCGTTCTATAAATGTTAAAATTCCATACTTCAATGCCCCAATATATTTGGAAAACAAGACACAAGTAGGGAAAGTGGACGAAATCTTGGGTCCATTAAACGAAGTGTTTTTTACAATTAAGCCATCAGAAGGTGTTAAAGCAGAATCTTTCAAAGAAGGAGACAAGTTCTATATTGGTCCTGATAAATTATTACCATTAGAAAGATTTTTGCCAAAACCACCAAGCGTGGGTCCAAAACCTAAGAGAAAAACCGGTGGAAAGTCTGCTGGTGGAAGCAGCCGTGGTGGGTTTTCCTCTAGAGGTGGTGGCCGTGGTGGATTCTCATCAAGAGGCGGTGGTCGTGGCGGTTTCTCATCAAGAGGTGGTGGTCGTGGAGGTGCCCGTGGAAACAGTAGAGGTGGATTCAGAGGGGGAAGAGGAGGAAGATTTTAGAATCAAATGGTCTGACAATATTCCTTTTTTTGTACACTAGCATTTCTCTATACACTTATGTACACAATAACTAGTTTCTATATACAACAACGAAAGAGTTTTAAAATGTTTGATTGATATAGCCGTAAGAAGAAAAAAATAGCAGCCTTTCTATAACCAAAGTCAAAAACACGCCAATATCAAGATCAAAGCAAATTGCAACTATCAAGGATATTGCTTTGGATTTCATTCATTCCTGCAGGCTTAGGTAAAAATTTATTGGTGTTGGCATTACTAAACAAAAATGTTGGAGTCATGGCAATATCCTGTAGACCAGAACTAGTGATGAGCTTTCCATAGTGTTCCACTACTCGATCATTACAGGTTTGAATCAAATCATAGCAATTGTTCGCCTCAAATGCATTTTTAGGAATATATTTCAGGACCACATTATCCACTTTAGTAAATATAATATCAAAGGGCACTCCTTCATCTATTAACAAATTGAAGATATACGAGTCCTCTTCACGAAATCCTTCAACAGAATCAATTAACACGTACACTTTTTTTAACTGATGACGCCTTGATATGTAATCCACAACAACTTTTCCCTGTTTCAAATCTCCGTATTCTCCATAACCTGGGCTGTCAATTATCCTGAGCTTCTTGGAGAAATTGAAACAATTGATGGTTTTAGTGAAACCAGCACGTGCAGAGACATATGCTAGTTGTGTGGGTCCCGTAATAGACTTGTTTTTTACTAGGAGGCCGTTGATTAAAGAAGATTTTCCAACATTTGTATGGCCCATAAATAGCACTTCTGGGAGGGCACGCAATAGTTCTGGTCTGATACCAAAAGTTTTTCTAGAGTTTAACATGGATTCAGTGGTTTCGTTTCTGGAATATGGATCAATGCTACTTAATTTCTCTTCTCTTTCTTTTGCTAATTTTGCATATTTAACGTCGGGTATTTCGTCGTAGTCTGCCAATGTCCAGTCTAATTCAACTCTTGCATTTCCGAAAAATTGACGGGATTTCACTAAATCATTTTCCTTGTACGATGTACGCCAGCTAGGAGAATATATTTCATTTAATCGTAAAGGCGACACAATACTGTTTCTATAAGACTTGAGTTGTCTTTCTGATGGTAGATTTTTAGATTTTTTAGATTTTGAGCTTTTAGATGATTGGTAGATATTTGTAGTTCGCGGAGACTGTGGTATAGACTTTAGTAAATAGTCTATAGAGTTCCACCTTTTCTGTACAAAAAAATGTAGATGTAAATTTGACCTGTTCATTGATTTTATGAAGTACTTCTGATTATATAGAGCTCGATGGATAAAGGATTATTTTTCTGGTTTTGGATTTTTTTTCTTCTGCAAAAGAGGTTGGTCTTTCATGAAACATACTTCCCATAACTAATCCTCTTTTTTTGATAGTAATTGGCTAGCTCATCAATATGGTATCCATTAGATATCCCGTGTTAATTTGTACGTATCACCTAAACTTGTGCATTTACGTTGCTTTTTAAGTTTTCTTGATGTTGTACTAACCGAATTGTTTTACCCAGTATTTGTCCTCTCACTTATCGGTGCCTGTTACTTGGGCTTTGCACTGATCCATTTACCTTACGATAAGCTAATTCACTTTTCAACATTTTGCCTTTTAACCTTGGAGTTTTTCTTTGTGTTTGATACACAGTACAAGTCTTTAAAAGTGTTGAGAAACATCACATTAATTATCTGTACATTTGGCGGAAGTGTGGGTCTGGAAATAATACAGAACCTAGTCAACCCAAAAAGAGTATTTGACGTTTATGATATAGTGGCCAATATCCTAGGGAGTCTTTTAGGATTGGGGATTAGTGTTGGTTATGTCACTTGGAGTAAAAACAGGGCCAGACATAAAAGGAGTAGTTACAGACAATTAAACACACATATCATTGAAGCATCAGAAGATGACGGCGAGGAAAGCACAGACCAGAACTCCCTAGATATTCGAGAGAGAGCTGATACTCAATCATTTACAAATGAAGATTACGTTAACATTCAATTAGAAGATGTAAAACACTAGAGAGGATTGTCTCCTGATTGTTGCTGTACATGAAAAACAATTCAGTAATATTACAAATATTTGTCAGCAAAAACGATGCACTGGGGTTAAAAAAGAGTAGTTAGATGAAATAATAGACACAAGAAAAAATTCATATAAAACGATTTATAAATCGCACAATTTATAATTCCTCATACCGTGTTGAGAAGTTTGAAGTTATACCTAGTCTTGCGATACATTTAGAACATGGGAGAAGATCACGAATTTTACGGTGGCATCAAGTCATATGATGTGCACACATACTATGGTAATGAGAAGGAAGAAAAGTTGGCTTTTGCTTTAAGGGAGAAAGTATTAAAAGATTTTGCCAAAGAAATTGAGAATGGAGAGATAAGAGTTTACAAGTTTTGGGAAAAACCAATTGGTCCACATCCAATTAGAATGTGGGAATTGGATTTCAAAGATCCTGAAATTTTCAAAGTTGTTGTTCCTTATTTCCAGTTGAACCATGGACCATTATCTGTTTTAATTCATCCACGGACCGACCAGGGTGATCTCAAGGACCACACGGAACATGCCTTATGGTTAGGTCACAAAGTCCGTTTGGATACCAGCTTGCTTTGAGCAAGAAAAAAAACAAAAGCTTAATGTAAGTAGTATTAGGTTAATATTTGTAATATTTTAATGTATAGTGAATTTGTATTATTGGCTTTTGGTTCGTCGTCGTATTGACAAGAAATAGAAGTTGCACTTTGTTCTCGTTCTTGTGCTGTAAATTTCTTTTTTTTTGACTCTTTCTTTACTCCAGTTGGGGGTTTTGAAAGGATTAAAGACGTCCACTTGCGAAATTTCTCCGTCTAAGTTCGCAGTTTCGCCTACAAAAAGTAAACAACAAACTCAAGAACAAGAGAAAAAAAAGTTACATAGGTGTTTAAAACTACAGCAATCAAATAACAATAATTTCTTCATATATAAGTATCGATTTCATTTCCATTTTTTTTTCTTAATTCAAAGAGAAAGTATCAATTTGAAAGCTTAAAAGTTTGGATACTGTGAACTGAAGAGAATTATAGAAGAATAATTCGATAATTTAAACGCCTTTAATTCACATTTTGTTTCAGCCACGTTCCCATTTGAAAGATGCTGCCAACAGCCGAACAACCCATTTCACCATTAGATGAGAACCCATTGGATGAAAATGTTAATAATCTGAAACTAAAAGCTTCTTCTGCCAATGACAAAGAGGATGGTAGTTACAATTTGAAAGCAGTACAGCAAGATGGAACCATTGACGATAACGATGCTTTACGAAAACTGCTGGATATAGACAGAATTTTTCGATCTGTCCATAGTGGACCAATTCTCCCAGAACATAGGTCTCCTTCCCCAAATACTCGTGACGACTCATCACAAGTAATTGGTAATCCTCTTTCATTTTATTATTCCAATGACGATAAGGAGTCCCGATATGATGAGGATAGATCCCAGGGACAACTGCTTGGAAAAAGCAAGTATCCAGAAGACGAACAACAACTTCCCAACCGCTTTGAACTTGTGGATGATGAAGATATAAACAAAGCTCCACCGAGAAAGGAGTCGTCAAGACCTACACATTCTCGTTCGGCAACTTTGAGTGGTTTTATGCAGTCAAGAATTTTAGGGAGATCAACGTCCACTAATCAAGAAATGCCAAATACTGAGCCCGAATTTGCAAATTTACATGATGCCTTGCACCCTAGAGAAGACAGCACTAAGAGTGGCAGATTTATAAAGACATTGCGTCGTTTCAATAGAAGAAAGACTAAAGATAAGCGACAAAGCACCATGACTGCCGAGTTTGATGAGCTTAATGACGAGTCTGAAAATGCCACTATCGAAAGGGCAGAAAAGTTACTAGCAGGTATGTCCACTGGTGCTCCTGCAATCAATTTAATGGCCTCGTGTCTATTAGAAGATGAACATGGTATAACCAGAGCCCCGTTATTGTTGTCAGTGCTTGGGTTCAAGTTGAGCGACGTTACTCCAAAAGAGACAAGCAGAAACAGGAGATTTAGAATTGATTTAGAATACGGAATTGACAAGCACAGAATGAAATGGAGTATTGAGAGAAACGCCACTGACTTGGCTTATTTAGCTTACAAACTCGAGAGAACAAGAATTGTAAGTAGAGTTGTGGGAAACAAATCTCAACCATTACCCAGACTTCCAATTCCACCAATTCGAAAATTGGATAACAAAAGAAGCAAAAAGACTAAAAGTGTCTTATCTGATCTGCGTGCAAGAGACGACCGCATGTCAGTACCAGATATTAACGATAACCACTCGCTTTCACCAGTACCATCAGCTTTGTCTAGAGTGAGACTGCGTTTGGGAAGTATAACATCAGTGGGCTCACTTGAAAAGCATCCAGAGTTGCTTGAGCTCAGACGGAAAAAGAATGCACAATTTATGAAAGATGTTGAGAGTTATTTGAAGGAATTGATTGAAATTACAGAGTTAAAAACCCTGGCAAATATTTTGTTTACTTTCTTTGAGTTGTCACCGCTCTCGTCATTATTGAGTTATGAATCTGGCTATACTGGTAAGCAGGGTCCAGTCCATATTGGGGGGACTGCTAAAGCACAAGGTTGGAGAGTTGGCCATTTCAAAGTAAACGATTTGAAAGGAATCTACGAGAGAAGAGTTGAAAAGTGGATGCTTGTGAGAAACAGTTACATCACATATGTCTCGGATATCAACTCGACTACACCGTTAGATGTATTTTTGGTAGATAGTGATTTCAAGATCAGTGCCAGAAACTTGGAGATTGCAAACAGAGATGATGATGATTCATTGTTTGACAACTCTTCCGTTGCCCAGCAACAAATGCATGAAAATGAAAACAAGTTTTTCCCACATTTGAAAATCACTTTGGAAAATAGAGAAAGAAAATTAGTGATGCTGCCAAAATCTCAAAGAGAGCATTCTCTTTGGATTGACTCTCTTAGAACTATGCAAAATCTGACAATATGGTCCCAAAATAAGAGATTTGATTCTTTTGCCCCAGTTAGAGAAAATTGTTTTGCTCAGTGGTTTGTTGACGCTAGAGACTACTTTTGGGCTGTCTCCACTGCTTTGGAAATGGCCAAGGATACCATTATGATACACGATTGGTGGCTTTCTCCGGAATTATATCTTCGAAGACCAGCAAATGGTAACCAACAATACAGAATTGATAGATTGTTGCAAAGAAAAGCTAAGGAAGGTGTTAAGATTTTTGTGATTATTTATAGAAACGTTGGTACAACGGTTGCAACTGACTCATTATACACAAAACATTCCATATTGTCTCTTGATGAAGAGAATATTCATGTTATTAGGTCACCAAATCAGCTTCTTCAAAATACATTCTTTTGGGCTCATCACGAAAAATTGTGTATAATCGACCACACATACGCTTTCTTGGGTGGTATAGATTTATGTTATGGAAGATACGACACGCCAGATCACGCATTAACAGACGATTCAGGTGTTGATTTTTCCAATATCGCACAGGACGATAGAATCACAGCAGAAAACTTTGCGAATTTCCAAGTTTTCGTGGGTAAAGACTATTCCAATCCTAGAGTTAAAGATTTCCTGGAACTCGAAAAGCCATATGAATCCATGTACAACAGAAATATTGTCCCTCGTATGCCTTGGCATGATGTCCATATGTATACATGTGGGCAGACCGCAAGAGATTTGTCCAGACATTTTGTTCAGAGATGGAACTATTTAATCAGACAAAAGCGGCCAAGTAGACTCACTCCACTTTTATTGCCTCCATCTGATTTGACTGAAGAAGAGGTATTAGCTCATGGATTGGATGGTACATGTGAGGTGCAGTTGTTAAGATCATCCGGAAATTGGTCACTTGGTTTGAAAGAACACGAGCAAAGTATTCAAAATGCGTATCTCAAATTAATAGAAACTTCCGAGCATTTTGTCTATATTGAGAATCAATTTTTCGTAACAGCTTGTTTCATCGACGGTACAGAAATTAAGAATAGAATTGGTGATGCGTTGGTCGACAGAATCATTCGAGCACATAGAGAAGGTACTAATTGGAAGGCTATTATTGTCATACCTTTGATGCCTGGTTTTGAAGCTCAAGTTGATGAAGCAGAAGGGTCTTCTGTTCGTGTGATCATGCAATGTCAATATATGTCAATTTCCAGAGGTGAAACGTCTATTTTTGCAAAATTGAGGAAAAAGGGAATTGATCCAGACCAATACATTCAATTTTTCTCCTTGCGGAAATGGGGTAGAATAGGATCAAACAGAACTTTAGTTACCGAGCAGTTGTATATTCATGCAAAGACGATGATTGTCGATGACAGATCGGTTATCATTGGGAGTGCCAACATCAACGAGAGGTCTATGCGTGGTTTGCGTGATTCCGAAGTTGCTGCAGTTGTTCGTGACAAGGAAATGGTAAAGAGTAAAATGAATGGTAAGCCATATATGGCAGCTAAGTTTGCTCACACATTGAGAATGAGGTTGATGAGAGAGCATCTTGGAGTTAACATTGATATTGTTGATGTGGTTGAAAGAAGGTTTAAGAGATTTGAAAATTTTGCTGCTTCAGAGGAAGGTAAAAAATTCGCCACCAACAAGTTTAGAAACCCCGAGAACCGTACATTGTCTGCTATGGTAGAGATTGCATCGAGAGATATCTTGCAACAACCAGAGGGAACCAGAAGATGGAAGGAGTTTATCCATGTGTCAAAATATGATGCTGAAATTGCCGAGGTTAACTTTGAGGAAGAGGACACATCGTTACCTCCACCTCTTTTCTTACCAATTTCATTCAACAACCGAACAGGGCCATTTGAAGCCAATAAAGGTGTCCGTGACAGCAAGAAGCATTCATACGATAACAGAGTTCAAAATAGCGAGTCACATAAAAAGGATGTTTACGGTGAAGGGTTGGATAAATACAGGTCGAAGTTAGCCAAGAGAGCAAGGGTTAGCAGTGGTAAATTTTTGAATGAGCTTTCCCTCCTTGCCATGGAAACTAATCCTACAGGGTCGTTTTTGCCTGATTTCGATAGTGTTAGGAACTTTTTGGAGTCAGATGATTGTCATATGAGTGGAGAAATGGATGACGAATCCGAAGACATCATTGCAGAAAGAAATAAGGAAAGATGGATGTTGCTCAAGAAAATCTCTTATTTACAAAGACTTGCCGCCAGAGAAAAGAGCATGAATGATACAGAGAACCAAAAAAGGGCAAAATTGGGATTACCGCTCTTGTCTAAAACTGGAAATGCTGTTAATGGTAACGAATCACAAGAATTGCCTGTCAGTGCCACATTACCTATTTCCGAGGGAATTGACACGGATTTCAGTTTGGATAAAGAGTTCCCTACTGTATCTTTGAGTGAACCCGCTGCTAGAGATATCATCAACAATTTGACAACCCCTGATGCTGCTGTAAGTAATTTTGTTGATCCATATGAATTTGAAGATCCAATTGATCCTGATTTCTATGAAGCACGATGGAATGAATTTGCAAGAAGAAACACTGATATATACCGTATGGTGTTCCATTGTCAACCTGATGATGTGGTGGGTAGATGGTCAGAGTACACACACTTTACAAAATTACAGAGTATGTTTATGAAAGCTCAGGATACAGACACCGACCAAGGTCAACTGGCAGAAAACTACTCCGATGAAAAAGTCGAAGCTGGTGATAACCAAGAACCACGACGTGCAAACAATTCCAAACTAGAAAAAATTGACGAAGCGAGTGAAGACGAGTATGGTTTGTTAGGTAAGGCACCACCAGAGAGAGGTCTTGAGAATCAAAATAAACTGGAACAAGAGACCAACTTGAGGGCTAAACTTAGTCGTCGTGTTAGCACATTTGCTGGTGTGACAGAAAACCGGGATAAACATTTTAGTGACAAAGCAGCGCCTAAATCCGAGGGTGAACTTCAAGGTGGGGAAAAGACAAGTACAGAAGAAGAAGAATCAGAGGAATCGGGAACACCTACTGATAAACCTTCTGCTACTGCTGGAACAGTACCAGCATCCAAAACCAGGAAAAGGGCACGTACTTATTTAGCTAGAAGAAAAATTCAAACCGGTGATGTTGTATATGATAAGAATTCAGCTGAGAGATTATTGAATGCGGTGCAGGGACACTTGGTGTACTTTCCAGCGGAATGGTTAAGCGTTGAATTGCGAAACAATAATTGGTTCTACAACACCGATAGACTTCCACCTATGGAAATTTACGATTGAGCGTACAGAGTTGATAACATAATTTTTAATAGAAATTATTTATTTTTTATATTTTTAATAAGATTGTGATTTGTTGTAAGTGAGATGTTGTTGATATGTATAGTCTTGGATTCTGTATTATTTAGAAATGCCCAAAGACGCGGTAAAACTATGAACATCATGAAATCAGGTTCACAGCAAAAAGAAAAAGAAAACTGAAAAGTCAAAAAAAAAAAACGTCAGTAATTCTGCTATCATAAATCCAGCACTACTACTCAGAAAGGTTGGTTATTTTATTAACTTAGGCGTTGTTAGATAGAAAATTATAGTATGTTTCTTCAATTACTATCTTATATTGGTGCCATTGTTGGCTTTGTTTTACTAGTACTTTCGATTGCTTCGGGGTTATATTATATATCTGAGTTAGTTGAGGAACATACAGAACCAACTAAAAGGTTACTCAAAAAGTTGATATATTCCATAATAGTGACATTTGTGTTATTGCTTATTTTTGACAGATTCCCTGTTAAGTTAACTTTGTTTTCAATATTCTCCTATTATGTGTATTTGCAGAATTTACACAAGTTTCCTTATGTTGAGTTGTCTTCGCCAGTGTTTTTGTTGTCATGTGTTTTAGTTATAAGTAATCACTTTTTATGGTTCCATCATTTCAACAACCCTTACATCCCTCCATTGGAAGTGAGATTGAGACCAGACTATGTACCGCCACGAATCCCCACTTTTGTTGAAATATGCTCGTTCTTTGGGTTATTAGTTTGGCTTGTTCCTTTTGCATTGTTTGTTAGTTTGAGTGCTCATGACAATTTGTTGCCACACCATTTAGATAAACCAGATGATAAGAAGAAAAACAACGGTTTGGCCAAAGTGCTCGTAGGTAATTTGAGAGAATACATTTACGCAATTAGTAGAAAGTTTGGCTACGAATTAGATCCCCATCATGGATCAATTGTGTATTAACGTATATCAATCACATGTTCTATTATTATTGTAATTTATTTTTTTCAAAAAAAAACTCTATTCCTCTAAAAATTTCTTAACTGGTTTACCGATATCATTCAAGCTTAACAAGAAAGTATCGTGTCCGTAACTGGATATATCGTTTCCCAATTCGAAATACTCAACTTTACCTGAAACACTGTTTTCCATTAAAACGTCAGCGATTTCACGCTGTTGCCAAACCGGGAACAAAATATCTGACTCTACACCTACAACTAGCACATCCTTGTTGGCCAATCGAGACATTCCCTTCTTAAGATCGAGGAGACCTTCCTCTACTGTAGTGATTGCCTTTGTGGACTTTTCTTGGTATGGGGTTTCAGGAATAGCGAGTTTGGGAATATCACTGGAAACTTTGCCTGAGTACAGCAATTCAGCTTTGGATCTAGCTTCTAATGCTTTACTCCTACTTTTGAATCCCAAATCAAACAAGTCCATCGCCTTAGAAACATAAAGCCAAGAATTTGCATCGTATTCAAGACAGAACTTTTCACCAGCATGATCTAAATAGGTTTCTACCAAAAAATCTGGACATAATGCAGGTGGTCGGCTCTCGTCGGCCCTTTGCCTACCAAATCTATACTCCCATTCAGGACCTGAACGATATGTCACAGTTGCAATCTCTCTAGCCAACTTCATACCAACATGAGGTGGAATTTTGTTATAATAAAACCCACGGTTCCAGTTTGGATCGCTCATCAACACTTGCCTCTGCGTATGTCTTAAGGCAATTGAATATGGATGCGACCTTGCACAACCACTAATGGAAATAATCTTTTCGACCTCGTCTGGGAATTCCCACCCATATGCTAAAGATTGCATCCCTCCCATTGAAGCACCGATAGATGCATGAATCTTGTTAATTCCAAATTGGTCTTTCACCAACTCCCTCTGTGCACGAACCATGTCATTTACACTTAGTATTGGAAATCTGGTTGCATATTGTTCGTTATTTGCAGGATCAATTGACGACGGCCCGGTTGATCCATAACAACCTCCAAGCACATTTGTACAAACAACAAAATACTTGTCGGTATCAACATATTTCCCCGGTCCAATAAAGTTTTCCCACCATCCATTTTTAGGGTTTTCTGGTTGTGATTTAGCGTGCAGGGAAGCAGATAATCCAGTATGAACCAATACAAGGTTTGATTTTTCTTTGTTTAAATGTCCCCAAGTCTCATATGCTATTTCATATTCAGGTAAATGCCCACCATAATCTAAAAATATGGGTTTCTTTGATTTATATACATGAAATCCAGTTTTCACATTCCCGTAACTTGGTTCTGGTCCCGATTCCAATGATGTTGAGGACGATTTAAGGTTACCTTTAGATAACTGCTCATTTTTACGCTCCAATTTATCTAGACAGGGAAATGTTAATGCTGGGTTCGATCCTGAAGTTTTTTCTGATTGTAGGGGTTTGTAGGATTTCGATGAAGTACTGAATAGTTTGGATGAATGCAAAACAATTTTTCTCAGTGGTGAACGGCCAATAGGTAGTCTTGATAAAAGTTTCTTAGTTGAAGCAGATAACATAGTTGGTATGGTTTGGTCTAGTAGAAAGTGTTTCTAAGTAGTAGAGAAAAGGAATAATAATAAAAAATTGGTTCAAAAAAGTCCTGCAATTATTAATTGATTTAGCAACTTTTGTGATTTCAAAATGCCCTCTTTAAAAAATATACGTATTACCCCTGCAAGTGTAATTGCGCCCAAATGAGCTTAGTTCACGTGACTTGGGGTGGGGTTTGGTTTTCTGTTCCTTTTTTTTAGTCTTTTGTTTTGATTTTCTGGTGTATGTGGATTCTTCGAAATCTACACCAACCACACATAACTGCAAAATGAGTCTTAGATATAAGTTATCCCCCTATAATATAGCACTACTATTATACCCGACAGTATACATTGGATCAATTCCCCTCACATTGTTGCTCAAACAGTATAACCAGTACATTGGACAGATATTTTTTGTGAGATTTTTAGAACAGTACCTTGTCAGTAATAATGGTTACTTGTGGTTTACTACATTATACTGGTTAGTAGTTGTGTTCACTGCATACTTACCAAACAGAAACAGGGACTTCCTTATTTTTTATACCAAGATATATTTGATTAATACAATTTGGATTGTGGTTTTGCTAGAATGGTTTTTTGGATCCCCAATTTTTGAGCGAATAAGCGTTATTGCCGGCGCCACTTGCTCCATTCGTGGCATATACAGAGAGTATGCGTGTAAGCAAAGTGGTGGAGTATGGACTGACCCGTTTGATAGCTCTAGCCATTATACCTATTTAATTTCCAGCAGTTTATTGATATGGCATTTATTTTTGAATCATGTAACGTGGATATCTGGATACTTTCCAAAACATGTGATCGATCTAGAAAATAGTACGCATTATGCTGCACCCAATAGCATCACAGTCAATGATGTGAAAATGGACCTGAATCGAATATTTCGAACAATTATCGAAGTCATAGCAGTTTTCATATTGATCATGTGGTTTATACTGTACACAATCACTTCAGTATTTTTCCATACAATACCTGAGAAATTTGTGGGTTTACTATGTGGTCTATTTGTTCCTATAGTATTAAAGTATATTAAATAAAATATGATTTAGAACAATATAAATGTTTATAGAATATTTTGGTTGCGACCTAGCTTGCTTAAATTTTTTGTAAACACATTTTGGGAACCAAGCCGATATCCAGAGATAATTGGTGATTATAATAATCTTTGCCCATACGAACCAACCTAATTTTACACCAGCCATCAGAATGTTTTTCCAAAATCACTGCTTTGTCTCCTACTTCAATATTTAACTCATCACCAAGACTCTTGTTATAAGAACGAATGACTGTGTATAAACTCTGTTCTGGGCTAATTCCACCTCTCACTGGATCTAGTCCACTGCTGCCAATTGTTATAACTGGTGGCAAATTGAGGTTATCTGTGGGCTTCATAGCATTCTCCCGAGGATTTTCTGGAATACTCAATATTTGTGGTTTCACAGTTTCGTTGTTTTCCTCGATAGTCTTTTTCAAATTGAACTTTTTTAAAAAAATCGGAGTCAAAACGCTCATGCGTTTAGCAAAATTAACTGTGCTTGATATCTCTTTCTCCTTTTTCCGTATAGGGAAAGATTTGCTCAATCTGATTGTTAACCGATCTCTTTTCTGGGGTAATTCATATTGTCTTTCATCTTTGAAGTATGCACCCGGGGAAAATAGAACAAGATAAGGTTTATCTGCAGTTAATGTTGCATCACTTTCTCTGGGCTTGTAGTACTTTTCATTGAAAGATAATGTTTTTCTTTTTCGTTTCCGTTCTCGAATGTAATACCATATTCCCAATACAATAAAAAAGATAGAAAATATTGCTATGGGGATACCTATAGCTAAACCAATTTGTAAAGACCGATTACCGGTAGAATATGATACATCACTAAAACTGTTTTGTATGGGGATGGTGGAAACAGCACCAACTTTTTTAGATGCTGTTGGTGATAAAGAGTCTGATTGAGATGGGGAAGTAGTAGCGTCAGCGCTAGATGAACCGATTACTTTTTTTGTTTCAGCTGTATTTGATACCGTTGTAATTGATTTTGATGTGACAGTATTTACTTGCGATGTAGATGGTACTTTCAATACTGGAGTTGATGTAACGATAGTTGTTTCAATAGTCTGTGCTACCCAAGATACTATTTGTATTACATTAGTAGGGCTCGCATTTGGAGAGCTTTTGCTACCCAATGTTGATGTAGATGTTAATGTCATGTAAATGGTAGTATCACCGTCATCTCTTTTATCAGCAATTTTCATTATTTATTGTTGACGTGATAAAGAATATGCATATAAATAAATCAAAAACCACAGTAAAACTTCTCTCTACATATAGTGTTGTCAGGACCAATTTATAGACCCCCCACTGTATGTTATTTGTAACAATAAACTATAAACATTCGTGATGCAGTTGTGTTTTAAGTTTGTTATTTTTCACCTGCATTTTGCAGCTATAAGACAACGATCTGTAATTCTACATTATTCTATTTTTATTTCCTTTCCTTCTTTTTTTTTTTGGTTGCAATTTAGAGTATTGGTGGGGTTTCAAGTTTTTTGTTTCAGATTTGGTTCTGCGACAACTTGAAACAAGACCTATTAGTATCAAGATAAAAAATACTTTTTGTTAATCAAAGCATGTAGAAGATAAATAATCAGCATTACATTACAATTTCTATGGCACTGCATATTTCCCTCTAACAACTAATGTGGTAACAACAGTTCAGTTAAGGTTTCGGAATCTATAGGTTTGTGTGACTCCTCTGAAACAAGTTTGTTGAAATAATGATGATACGACCACCAAGCGAAGCTGATACCTATTGCTCCTCCTAACACTATATCAGTAAAATGGTGTCTGTAATCTTGTGTTCTACTCAACGCAATGTATGTGGCCAATGACAATGGTGAAAATGCAAGGAAATACTTGTAAACGTATTGCGGAGATTCTCTATTCTGGAATAACTTAAATTGCCCCAATAACCATAATGTTAAATAAAACAACCCACCAAAACTAATAGAAGAATGACCAGAAGGTGTCGATTTCATACCATCAATCAACAAGGCTTTGCCCAAAGGTGCAGTACAAACATTCACGTCTACCAACTCATGCAATGGTGTTCCCGGTGCTGGCCCACAACGTTCCAAGAAATCGGGTCTTGGTCTAGCTATCCAAATCTTAAGTATATCAGTGATGACTCCATTTAAACTCAATGATATTATCAAACCTAAAACACTAATTTGCAAGCAATGCAAAGCTTGTTGATGTGAAGAAAATGCCCCCTGTTGATACTTTACCAATAATGATGTTAAAATTACAAATAATGGAACAAATGCAGCAATTTCTATACACAAGATTCCCGAAACTCGTTCCTTAATTGCAAATGGGTGGGAAATTGTCAAATCATCAAGGGAAAACTGCCGTTGAAATGGGAGTGCTGTCTCTGCAACCAGAAAAAAAAACAATACCGTTACAGTTGCAACTATCCAGTCAGGGATAAAATCGTGAAATTGGTTACTCTGTGTGTATTTTACTATTGAGGATGGGTTGAGGAATGTCATGGCAGACAAGTGGTACCTGTTGTTTATGTCAAAAGTTTATCGCTGAAATTTTGTATTATTTTTTTTTTTTGGTGTTGTTGTTGAGATAATAGTGGAGAATGGGGTGCGTGATAGTTAACCAAAAACAGAAAACAGCCGTTGTCGTTGCATTGTTCATTTAAGGTTCGCTTGGTCTTTTATTTATTATTTCTATTATTTAATACCCCCCGCTTATACTATCAACATTAGTTCTATATGGAATCCATCATTCTCTATACCAGAGTGAGTAAATAAATTATAAATTGTTCCACAACTTGCTGTTGTGATATATTTATTCTAATTGGATTGACTAGTGATTGGTGAAAGGCAAGTAGTTGTTAATATATTTAATGCAGTTGTGGAATACCCTCATAACTGAAATAAAAACACTCAAAGAATACACTCTTAAACATATGTTATTTCAAAAAAGAAGTGTGATTCAGGTTCGTTGACTGAGAAGCTAATTAAGGCTCCATATGGATGTTTGAACTCTCACCTTGCTTATATACCGGATGTCTAGGTCGTGTGTACTACATCAATAATTGTCTTGCTGAAAACTTTTTTTTTCCCTTCCAACCACCAAAATTTTTCAACAAAAAAGCAGTGAAAATCTTGGAGGAGAACAGTCTTTTCCCTCTTTCTTTCTTGTTTTAGGATACGTAGAACACAAGAATCAAAAAAAATTATTTGTTTCATTTAGTCGTCATTGAATAACATGCCAGTCGATCCAGAAAAATTAGCTAAATTGCAAAAGTCATCTGCCAAAAAAGTTGGTGGTTCAAGAGTTAAAGCTAAGAAGAACATCAAGACTGAACAAGATGACACCAAATTGATTGAAGCTTTGGGTAAATTGAAAGCTACCAAAATCGAAGGTGTTGAAGAAGCCAATTTCTTCAGAGAAGATGGTAAAGTTTTACATTTCAACAGAGTTGGTGTTCAAGGTGCTCCAGCTTCTAACACTTTTGCCTTCACTGGTTACCCACAAGAAAAGAATATTACTCAATTGATCCCACAAATTTTACCACAATTGGGTGCTGAAAACTTGGAAATCTTGAGACAATTGGCTGAACAAATCCAGGCTGGTAAAACTCCAAAAGACTTCAACACTGGTTCTGCTAACGCTGCTGCTGATGCCGGTGGTGAAGATATTCCAGACTTGGTTGACCAAAAATTTGACGATGTAGAATAAATGTTAGGCTACGAAAGATAAGGAATTAAGATGTTGAAGTGAGACACTTTTGCTCAACTGATTGCATTAAGTTTGGGGATTGATTTGTAGTAGACATAGTAATTTAATTTCTTTGTTCATGAATCAATACCTTTATATATCCTTGTAGTTTAGTTTGTGTATATAATTTAATAAACTTTGGCATAAGGAGAAAGGAGAAACCAATAAAGAGTGGTTTTATTTTATGTGTCACGTGATGGTGCAGATTTGCTAAGCTCCACAGTTGCTTCTAAAGTGTTTGGTATTTTTGTGAGGAGTAATAGACGTTGATACCTTCTGTGATTTAGAGAAAAGTATAGTTGCCAAATAGGTCTCATGAAAATGTATTGGTCAGGCTGATCCAAAAGAGTGGTGAATGAAATGGCTCGGCTTTACCATTTCAATTCCGTTTCTTAAGAAATTCAGTTTTGTCCAACAATTTGAGAAATTATAAACTTTCAAATCGCTCGGTTATAACTACAGTTTTAATTTTGGAATGACTTCACCCTATAGTTTGAGTATATAATTGCAATTGGTAGGTGGTTGGGAGGTCGGTTAAAAAGAGGCCACATGGCAACGAGCAAATGGCTAAGTCGGAATTATGTCAACATCAAAGCCATGTTTCAAAGCAATTATATGGTGTTTACATCATAACCATTGTAGTTTTTTTCACGTATGTTTGTAAAGTATATTTTTTTGAACGCATGGCCGGATGTTTCCAGAACAAAATATGACTACATATTAGTCAATTGAAGTAGTAGCCTTGGATACGATAGGATAACTAAGTACTATGTAAAGAACCTAGTAGAAACAAAAAGAATACAGACAGAACGAAAAGCAAATAAAGTATGTATAAGAGCTAAAACTTTGTTGCAGCAAGCAAAGACAATGGGCATGGAAAATTATGAAATTTGTGCCGACTATTTTTTAATGTCTAGGGGGGCAGGGAGTGACGAAATAAACACATATAAATAACCCTTATAGTTCCCAATTCTTCTTTTTTTGAAAAAAACACTTGTTACTTTTCACTTCAACAAATTAGAAATAGATTTTATACAAAATGGTTTTAAGTAAACACATTGATGCTTTAAGATTGGAATCACAAATTTTGAAAAAAACTCCGCAAGCTCAATTGCGTAAAGAAGCATTCATCGATGCCTATGATTCTCACAAGAACATTCCTCAATTTGAAATCCCTCAAAACTCCTCAAATGAACAATTGATTTATAAATATCTTTCTCAAGAATTGGCCCTTGATGGAATCCCAACTTTGAATTTGGCATCCTTTGTCAACACTTACGTTGATGATACATCTGCAAGATTGATTCAGGACAACTTGACCAAAAACTTGGCAGACAATGATGAATACCCAAGTTTAATTGATATTCAAACCAGATGTATTTCAATATTAAGTAATTTATGGCACGCTCCTGGTAAAGTTGATAAGGTCACTGGTAACAGAGTAACTAATTCTATTGGTACCGCAACCACTGGTTCTTCTGAGGCAATCATGTTAGCTGGGTTAGCTTTGAAGAAAAGATGGCAATTGAAAAGAAAAGCTGAAGGCAAATCTACTGACAATCCCAACATTTTAATGGCCACATGTGCTCAAGTCGCTTTGGAAAAATTTGCTTGCTATTTTGATGTTGAAAATAGATTGATTCCTGTCACTGAAGAATCGGGTCATTTGATTGATGTTTCCAAGATTAAGGAAAATATTGATGAAAACACCATTGGTATTTTTGTTATCATGGGATCAACTTTCACTGGTGCCTTTGAACCAGTTGAGGAAATCTCCAAATTGTTGGATGAAGTTGAAAAAGAACGTGGATTGGATATTAGAATTCATGTTGATGGTGCATCAGGTGGGTTTGTAGCTCCATTTATTTTCCCACATTTGAAATGGGATTTTGCTGTTCCTAGAGTTGATTCAATTAATACTTCTGGTCACAAGTTTGGGTTGACATCTGTTGGTTTAGGTTGGGTGATTTGGAAAGATGCTGATTTGTTGCCTAAGGAATTGCGTTTCAGTTTGGATTATCTTGGTGGTGTTGAAGAAACATTTGGTTTGAATTTTTCCAGACCAGGTTTCCCTGTTATTACCCAATATTACAACTTTTTATCTTTAGGAAGACAAGGATATGCCAAGATTTTTGATGGGTGTATGACCAATGCTAGATTGTTGTCAAGATTTTTAGAAGAAAGCAAGTACTTTGATGTTGTTTCTGTTATCCACCACAAATTGAGTGATTCGGAAAAGAAAGCTCAATTCACTAGAGAAGTTGACGATAAAAAATTGGATTCTAAACTTTATACTATCAATGAAGAATTCAAGCCTGGTTTGCCTGTTGTTGCCTTCAGATTTTCCAAAGAGGTTAGAGACAAGTATCCTGAATTGCCCCAAGAATTGTTGTCAACATTATTGAGAAAGAGGGGTTACATTATTCCAAACTATCATTTGCCCCCATCTGAGAATGATAAGGAGATTTTGAGAGTTGTTGTTCGTAATTCATTGTCGTTGAATTTGTTGGAGAGATTGATTCAAGACATTACTGGCGCTACAGAACTTTTGATCAAAGCTGCTGATTCCATTGCTGATTATGTTTCAACAAGTGGTGAACATACTGATGTTGAAAATAGAGAAAGAATCCACAAATTATTGGCAGCTATTGCTTCTGGTGGTGTTGCTGAAGTGAAAGAAGAAAAACACAAAAAGGATAATCACCAAGGCAGCAAAAATAAAAAGTCCTATCGTGGTACTTGTTAGAGATTGAGTGCAGATTGATATCAGATAAAGAATTGTGTTCTTTTTTTTTGCAGTTGTAAATATTATTAGTAGTTTGCAACAATATATTATAAATTACATATTATTTTTTTTGATCCAGTGTTGTATGTAGAATAGTGTAAATGCTTCCAGGTATGTAGTTATGGTTTGAGTATCGTATTCATTTTCGATTTGATTCTACATAATCAAAAAAATGGTATAAAAGTACGGTGTTAACCCACGCCTCAACCAGATTGAACAGACGAGAAAATCTACTATATATATTTTCTCGTTCACAAGGTCAAAGGCGATACCCACCACCCTTACTCCGTAGGAAGTAAGTAACACCGTTAGGCGTATATGCCTGCTTGCTCACATACCTACACTACTTAGCAACGTCAGGTGATTGCACTGGTCTTGGCAGTGGTCTACTAACCAAGTTGCACAAAACCTACTTATGCAAGTCTTGCATCAAGTAGAAATCGAACACTACAAAACGGGTTTTGAGCCCTTTTGAGGGTAATTGTGAGAGCTATAGTAGATCATCAAATTTATAGAATAATCTAGAGAAAACGAGAGGAGAATGTATGAGGGGAGTAAGTACTGGATTGAGATCAAATCATTTGATCTCGTCTATTAAGTGGCTCGAAATTGTGTCATCCCATTCTTGTCTATCAATTGATTCCAATTTTCTTCTTTCCCTCCCTTCTTTCCTTCGCTTTGTAAAATTATTTCGGTTTTGTGATGTATAATTCAATCCATCGAGACTAATTTATATTTTATGATTGCTATATGGTTACCATTACTCCAATACCACATGACCCATACAATAATAATAAACACTTTTATTAATTGCTAGTGTTCCCTACAATTGCCAACTCTTTTTGTATAAATTGCATTGTTCTTCCTCGATCAATTTAATTATTTGTGTTATTGCATTTTATTCTTTAATATTTTTTTTTGCCATTTCCCCCAGGTCAGGTTATTTTTAATATTCTTTTTTGTCTTTCAAATTACATATATAAAGTACTCATTTTTAACCCCCCCTTCCCACTTTTTCTTTTTTTTTCTACTTTTTGAGGTTAACTTATTATTAATTAAAAATGGCATATTCAATTGAAGAGTTAAGAACTTACAAGGCAGTTACCATAATTACCTTATTATTATCTATTTATGGTACTTTAAAATATTCCGGAGTTCCAGAAGGTGATCTTGCTTATACTCCATTCACTGCAAGCAATATTTTATTGTTTATTTATTGGGGAGTATTATACCTTTGGCAAATCATCTATACAGCACAAATCTTTTTCCCTGATGAATATAGATTATCGGTTATTAGTTTAGTTGGATGGCATTTCCCCATTTTCAACGTGCTCATTTATATTTGGTCAGAATTATTCTCCAATGGTCATTATATCTGGAGTGAAATCATCTTGATTTTGAATTTTTTCAATTTGTTAGTTTTGTATTTTGCTCACAAAACATTTGCTGTTAAACCTTTGGTTAATTGGTTTTTGATTCATGTTCCCTTGGCTGCCATGCCGTTATCTTGGGTGATGTTTGCTTTGTTTTGGAATGGGGCCGTCATGTTCCATATTCATAAATTGTTTGGCAGAATTCTTGCCAATGTGTTCATTTGGGATTTCCTTCTTGTTCCAGGGGTGTTTTTATTGTTATTCAATGATTGGGCTATTGGATTCACTAATGCCTATCTTATGTTTGCCTTGGCTTTTGGGCAATTGTCAACTAAAGTCTTTGCTCTTCAATGGATCTTTGCCTTTGTTATTGCTGGTATTTTAACAGTTTGGAGTTTTATCGCTTTGGTTGTTGGTGGTGTCAGAGAGGTTTCTGATGAAAGAGCACCATTATTGGTTGAAGTCCAAGAAACTGTCACCGAATAATCTAACCAAAACACTTGAAAAAAAAGACATTAGCTACGCGGGTGTTTCTTATTATGTTTTATGTTCTGTTTATTTTAGTTTTCGTATAAACTTTTGTTTTAATTGATACGGATGTTCATTTGTTATTAGTGAATTGTATAAAAGTAGATGATGGTGATGAGCCAATGCACCGACTGTATCATTGTGTATGGTGGTTAAAAACTCTTCTCTTGTAGTATCTGGATCCCCAACACCAGGATATTTTGATTTCAATAAATGATATTGGTTTTTTTCTTTAATTTTATCAGCCATGTTGAATGGAAAGAATGTTGGAAGAAAGAGTTGAAAAACGTTAACTTGTTTTTTTTTTAGTTCTTTTTAGTATTTTTTTCCTTTGAATTTTTTAAAGATGAGAAATTTAAAATGTGAGAGACATCAAATTGGTTTCCTTCTTAGAAATAGAAAGTCTACAATAATAATATTATCACCCCAATTCAACTTAAAATCGGAAAAACAAAAAAGATTGTAACTACCACAATCCTATTCTGATAAACCAGTAGAAACATCAACACCCACCATCAATGCTGTTGCCAAGGCTTTCTCAACTACTCAATCATTGTCAAAACTGTGTGTATTGTGTAGCAATAATTCAATCTAATTAACCAGTAATCAGCCACTTTATCGAAGATCTAGTGTAATTCTTAGCCAAGAATTAAAGTAGTAGAATTTGAAAACAATCAGCTCTTGATAAATAAAAGATAATGAGCTTATAGGCCGTTAAAGGAGTTTTTGTAATTTTGATTGAGTGTGAGCGGTTTAAATATCTGCAAAATGATAACTGTTATCTTATTATATGCAAGACTATCATTAGTCAGCCAGCCAAAACCGCTTTTATTTTGTGTCAGTTTATCTTACAGACGCTTAGCTTTATTTGGTGAAACTAAAAATCCCAAAGAAAGTAATTTTGCCGAACGGTTAATTCAGACAAAGATTTTAAGCCTTTCGGTGGTGGTAGTAGCAAAGAGGGGACAGAAAAAAAAAAGGTAGGAGGAGTCACAATGGTGTTGCCGATGGTTACCAGCAACCTTATTTCCACCAAGGCCCTTATTTTTTACTCTGTTTAAAGACTTTCCAGTTTGTTTCGGATATAGGAATCCATTTGTAAAGTCAATATAATGGACTACTATTAATTAAACAATGTTGATATGAAAAATACAGGGTTCCTCTTTTGAAAATTGTATTATTTAATTGAGGAGAATTATCGTTGTTAAGCCGAAACCGAAGACGGCAGTAATGGACCTACCAAACTATTGTGTAAAGAAAACTATAGCGATTTTGCTATATTTGCACGACCTGCTTTACACTCATTTTCAAACAAAAAGAAATTGTGTATGAGTAATTTCATTCTTATCATCAAAATTAGAATTGATTTTCCAATTTGTGAACTCCTTTGTTCTTCCTCTTGTATTTAAAAAAGAAATCTTCTCCTCCTCTCCCCTTTCTATTAGAATTAATTAATTATTCATTCATAACAAGTTCATAATTCTCATAAACTTACTGCTATTATTCCTGACGGGTCCCCCCTTCCTTTAGTTTCTACTCCCTCTCCCCACCCATTAACCAACAAAAAAGAAAAGAAACTATTAGTGTTTGTGTAAGAAAAATAGTATCAAATAATTTAAAGATATTTAACCTGTACTAACTATAAATATAATAAAGGCATTGGAAAAAAAAAAGAATTCATTGGTGCACGTACAAATATATATTTATTTCTCCATAGCTGATCACATACAAAATCTTTTTCTCCATCCCCACATTCACATAACCATACACTTGCACATACACATACACATCTATTCCTATTATCATAGTTCATATCCTCATGTACTCACCAACGTTTTCTACTAGAACGGAATCTTCATCAAGAACTACATCATCTACAACTAAAACTCCACCTTTGGAAATGGGTCTCAACAAATTAAACAACAATCGGAATAACGGGAGCAACAATAATGTCTCTGATGCAACGAATATGGAACATCTGTATCTGATGCCTGTAACTGATATACATGGATTAATGACAGACAAAGACGATATTTCTTTGGATATATTCAAAATGTACAATAAAAAGTACCTTCCCCAAGAACATCAACAACAACACCAACGAATTTCAAATTTAGCCTGGAGAATAAGCTCAAACAAAAGCAAAGTAAATAAACCAACAAGAAGATCAAGCTCACAATCATCAGCATCATCGATTCCATTACCAACTTCTGGGCTAGCTTCCAGTGCACCACCCAATAAACTGACAGTCAGAAACAATTCAATCACCAAATCATTAAATCAAACCCTTTTGAATGATTCCAGTTTAGACGAGTTTGATTATGTTGCTCATATTAGGAAAATAAGCCAAGAAGAGTACTCCCAACAAAGCTCAAAGTTATCGCCTAACAACAACAACAATATGGGTGGTAACAACAACAATAATAATAACAAAAATAACACTAACTTTCTTTCGTCATACATTTCATCACTAGAATCAACTTTGAAACAACAACAACTGCAACAACAATCACAGCCGCCATCACAACCACAACCACAATCACTGGCTCCAGTGCTGCAATCTGGTCAACCCAAAAAAGTATTACAGTGTACAAATTGCCAAACGCGAACTACCCCACTTTGGCGTAAAGCCAACAATGGTGACTTGCTTTGTAATGCATGCGGATTATTTTATAAATTACATGGTGTTTTAAGACCAATCAATGGAGACAAAAAGAGAAAGTATACCAAACGGAATGATAAAATGATACTGACAGATAATACCAACATTTTTGCAGGATTGAGTCAACAAAATCATGGCAGTTCTCAAGACATTGCCAAACTGCAACCAAGCTTACACAGTTTTGTTTCACAAAACGAACAACCTTGGGGATTTGATAATGGTGCCATTCCTGATTTCAACAGTTTCGATGCGCTTGTAGGATCCAATATAAATGCCAATAACACTTCCAATAATACCACTAATGCTAACAACAACAATAACACTGATAATAATGTTGATGAAATTGACAAGTTATTGAATATGAACATATTCCAACCTGATTTTTCCCTCAATAATAATAATCATCATCAGCACCACGACGAGTTAGATTTATTGGATCCAAATGGATTACCACCAGGTGGCGGTCACTTTAACAATGATCCTGATAGACAAAATCACACGACAACTAATGATTCCAATGATAATTCAACAACAAACAACTCCTGGAATTGGTTAGACTTTAGTCCTGCTGCATAATGATCAAATGAGTCTTTGTTTTTCTAATTCTTACATGATGATGTTTCTTGTATGTTGCTATCTTTTCCTGTCTATTTATTTATTTTCCATTCATATCCATTTCATAGAAGTATTATTTTTATATATTGATATTTTTTCTGTATAGCGTTGTTTATGGGGTTATTTATAATAGTTAATATTTATTAGTATTTCTTGACGTGACATAAAATTATAAAATACAAACCAATTTGATATTTCTTACTCATAGATAACCACTTGTTTACCTGACTTTGACTTACCAATTGTGTTAAGGATTGTAGCTTTCAAATCACCTGTAGAATCAAATTTCACTTTATTATAAGCAGCAACCTTAAGTTTACCTTCTTTAAATAATTTAGAAACGGCTTCCACAGTATCAACTTTCGATTGTGGATTGGCCTTGGTGTTAGCTGTCAACCAATAAGCTCTGGTAGATATATTCTTGAACAATTGAATACGACCATCATAAGAGATTTTTCCACCACCAAGAACACCATAGGTTGCCAAAACTCCATTACGAGAAAGACCTTTGACCAATCCACCTACAGTTTCCCCACCAATACTATTCAATGCCAATCTTACATTACCTTCTCCTTTGGTGACATCTTCGATATTGAACTCAGGATGCAAAAATTCCGATTCCGATAAAACTTTGGTGGCACCCAATTCATATAATTCATCGTATAATTCTTGAGGTTTACCATCACGAACAATCGAAAGAACATTAACATTAATCAATTTAGCCAATTGAGTCAAATATTTACTGGCTTGAGAATTCCCAGCATTTTGAATAATCCAATCACCAGATTTCCAATCTTTGACGAATTGATGCAACAATTGGTATGCAGTTGATGGATTAATAGAAATTGTTGCTGCTTGATCAATAGTCAAATCATTGACTTTGATAAATGGGGTCAAATCACTATCTTGAGTAATATCTACCACAGCATGAGTTCTCCAAGTACCAAACCCTGGTAATTTAGGAATGACAACATCGCCAACTTCATAATTCTTGACATTACTACCAATTTGAATCACTTTGAAAACTCCTTCATTACCACCGACACTTAAAGGTTGAGGGGTAGTGTCACTACCTAAACGAGTGCTTGGAACTGCATCGTTATATCCGCCAAAAATTTGTGCAACGTCACTAGGATTAATTGGGGTTGCTAAAGTCTTCACAACAACATCATTGGGTTGAATAGCAGCTTCATCAATCACAAATGTGGTTTGTTGAAGAACATTAGGTAAATCTGAACCTGGTGCACTGTATGTTGTTGCTTTACCGGTGATTGTCATTGTGTATGATTTTTGAAAGATACTAGTAGTTAATTGATTCAGGGGGGCGGGTAAAGAATAAGAAAAAAATTGAGACAAGATGTGGATTAATTTTAGCTCTATTTATATATACACAATTGTGTGTGTGTGAAAAATTTCAACTGTGGCAGGAGACGACCTAAGAAGAATAGAAAGGATATAAGAAGTTGAAAAATGGAAATTCGGAAAATGGGAATAACTCCTGCTCCTATTTTTATGGCTTTTAATCCTTCCCATCACCACTATAATTGCTGACAAATAATGTGTATTACGTAATATGTCGGAGACATAATGCATTACAGCGCAGACGAGCCGACGATTGCAAAAAAAAAAATAAAATAAAAACAAATAGAAAAATAGAATTTTCTTCTAAAAAGAAAAACGGAGATGCGATACATCACAGATGAACAGGAATTGTCTTTCCAATTTCACTTTTTTAAGGTTTTCTTGTTACATATCATCTCAATTCAAGATGATATTTTTACATGTACATGCATGGAATAAAGATATATGTAGAAGGTAAAACTTTAATTAATGACTCATAGGATTTGCTTAATAAATGGCATAATAAGCAAACCCTAAAGTAAAATTATAAGTAAAAACAATACAAGAGCTAATTGGAAATAGAAATTTCTAGTAAAAAAAAAACAACAATGTGATACATCACAAATTATTGATTCAGGTGCTTTTGGTGTATATTTGATAAATATGGAAACTTGGCTAAAATAAGAAATAAAAATAAACAATGATATAAATAAATAAATTATGATCATTCACTTGTGAATAATCATAAAACCGAAATAGAACTGAAATAGACAAGATAAAATTTTGAAATCAAAATAGATCCCCATAATTCCAAAAAGTCAAATCAAATCGAAAGAAAAATTGAATAAATAAGTTAATTACCAAAAAATAGGAAGAAAAATTTTTTGCACACCTACCAATGAAGTTTCCATCTCAAGCTAATTGTGATCTTAATATTTCTTACCATGTTTTTCAACTTTCAAAATAATAAGCTCGATAGGTTTACTGTTTTCATTAATTTTTTCATCATAAATCTTGAAAGCACCTTTATCGTCAACAGCAGAATTCCAGAACTTGGTTTTACCTTTCAAAGCCAACACATAATAATCATCTTTTTCAACGATAGTAAAACCTTTATCATATAATGCATCCTTTTGAGGTGGTTTATCAAATTGGAATTGATGGTTAGCAACAATTTCACCAGTAGCACCTTTTTCATCGTGTAAGACAGTATTCTTCAAAGTAAAGAAATCGTATTTATCATTGTAGCTAATTGTAAGGAATCTGAGATCATCATCACTGTCATTATCATTTTCATCACTGTAGTCACCACCACGTTTCCACTTTTTGTCATCGTCGTCATCATCAGACTTGCCACCATGTCTGTGTGGTCTCTTCTTTTTCTTGTGATGGTCGTCATCTTCGTCTGAACATTCCTCTTCGCTGTTTTCATTTCTATATGGATAATAGATGTAATCTTTTCTGTCACCATATTGTAATTGACCATCATCAATTTCATAAACAATGTGCAAATCTCTATCTTTGTGTTTACCATGCTCATATCCCAGTAATTCCTTGACAGCTAACGCAAATTTTCCTCTCAAAGTTTCAATACCAGATTTTCCATGTCTATATTTATCGTCATCGCCTCCAGAATAGCCAGAATAACCAGAATAAGGTGTCAAGGTAGCTTGAGCAATAGCGATTAATCCTAAAGTAGCAGTAGCAAGTGAGAACTTCATTGTTGATGTGATTGAAATATTTGTTGATACTGAATGGAAATAAAAAAAACTTTTCGATCTTATCAGAATCTTGGTTGGTATTTATAGGTTTTTTTAATGCCTGTGGTTCGTAGTTTGAATATTCCAAAAAGATAGATCAACTTACCATCGGTCAATGAAAGTGTTGGAAAGCCACATTTTCTTGATCTTTTCTTGGATAGTTAGTCATTACTTACATTTTTCAAGGTTAAAGGATAAAGAAAAATGAGTCAACCCTTATAACCACAGTTTGAAGCATACACATTGATTACACTTGTGGCTACAGGGTTGGTATTAGGTAAAGTCACGATGTTTTATCGTCATTCTGTATGTTCATAGTAATCCTGTGTAAGGATCTAAACAAGTATACAGCTCCAGATAATCCAACTGAGTTGATCTTCATAGTATGCCTAAGCTTGTCTACTATTATAAGAACCAACTGTGGTTCAAGTGTATGTGTAAATGAAATTCTGAATTCATATCAGGTTTTTTGCTTTTTAGAATTTTGCAACCAACAGTTCTGTTGTATTGCCAATAATGCAAGAGAAGAAAAGAAGGAAAGCTTTTTCTTAGTTTTTTGTCGATTAGGCACGCATTAATTTAGAGAACTTGTGAGTAAACTTTTTAATGTTACAAATCACGTTAGAATTCAACACATTGGCGAATACCTTCATATTTTCTACCAAGGATTTCTAGTTTGGGTTTCTGAATTGCTAAACTTTATAAATCTTGTTGTAATTTTTTAACACGGCTTTATCCCCTTTGTTTACTCTATAAATTGATAAAACGAAGCATTATTTCGAGATTTGCAACAGTAGATTCTACATATGCACAAGCTCACCCTAAAACTAATTCTAGATATTACTTCAAGATACAGAATTCTGGAAATCGTGGAATGCGACCCCGATTCCTTATCGTGAATAACAACAACTGAGCCTCCCTTTCGTTGGTGCCTTGAAAAACACACTTCTTTTTTTGGCAATTTGTGTAATCGATGCCGTGGAGACCAATATTTGGAAACACAGCCTACTTTTCAGTAGCCAATAAATGCCAGTAAAGTTCTGTATTGCTTGCTATCTCGATTTCATTTCTTGTTGCATTAGCGAAAAGTGGGAAATGTATACTTGCTGGTGGTTTTATACACACCATATACCACCACACTATTTACATGCTTTCCACTTTCTTTATTGATAACCCCCCGCTTCTCTCTTTGCCATTTCAAAAAGAAAGACACTGACACGCCCTAAACAGAAAATACCACTTGAAATTATACAAGCTTTTTATAATAACTTTTAAATAAAGAGAACAATGACTACAATGAAAATAGCAAATAATGAAATAATCTCCACTTGAGGTTGTGAAGTATCACGCAATCACAGTAAGTTATTTTTGTTTTAGTTTTCTTCGTCTCCTTATACTAGCTGACCACTTTACAACTTAATCAGGTTCTATTAAAGTTAAATTACTTACTCTAAGTTTTGTTCTCTCGTTTAGGTGCCCTGTGGTTGTCATAACCACCTACTTATTGGCATCACAATTTAAGTGATACCTATAGTTTAAGCTTCATAACCTACCGATCGGTTTGTAGTTTCATTTACTTTATCAAATGGTTGCATTAACTGAAATGTGAACTGTATTCAATAATCAATAGAAATCTGAGTATAGGGTTTCTTCCTTCCCCCTGAAGAGGAACAGAGTTACCATCTATACAACATCCCTTGTGCTGGTGAATGGGTCCAGCGCGAATATAAACCACTATGCATTTCTTGTTTACAAATATTCTTAATTAGGAAATGTGATTGTGAAAAAAAAAAGTGTTTCCCTCACATTCTTTACCTGGTGCCTACTAGAAGACTTATTAGTCTATTAAATAGCCAGTACAACAATCACTTTAATAGAGCAAACGAAAATTTCTCCTGACTAAAAGAGATTGAAGCAAACTACTCATCCTTCCATTTCGCTGTGTTTAGTGAATTCATATATATACTTGGGCCATTCCATTTGAAAAAAAAAATATTATAAAACCTAACCGTAACTTCCCACATACATACACATATTTATTTTTACGATTAGAAATTGAAACTTTATTCTTAGAAAAAAGCCTCCAACAGAATATTGAGTTCTTGATTCAACATTACTAATCAAGAAACGTAAATAAGAAAGAGAGAATATATTCTATTGTGTTTTGATAATACTTAGCCGAAAGGAGTGTGTTTTATTTTTAACGATTAGTTTTGAAAATTCACACCCATCCATCGTCTCATAGTAAAAACACCACCACCACGCACACAACAAAAAAAGTAACCCAATAATTTACTATTATTCTTTCTATTTTTAACTCATCCACTGACTCCCGACCATAAACAATAACATTTAATACCGCGACCACCACAACTAGTACTACTACCACAAAGCCCCCTTAGGTGTATAAATACAGCATTATATTAAACTCGTTTATTCCCTTCAATTTTTGGATAAAAAAAATAGAAAATTTTCCTGCTTTCTGTGACTTGTGACTATAACCACCATTCGCTAATAAAATCACTTCCACCACCACCACTATTACTACTGCTACCACCACTTACCTACCTGAACACCCCCAGTATACTCATCCTATTGGTCACTTCCACAATTAACCGAAAATGGGTTTGCTAACAAAAATCAAGGAATCGAAACACAGAAGATCACAAACCAGAAGCTCAATATTTCTGGCGAATGAATCGGAGGCCTCCCATACATCAAGTGATACTTTCAACTATGAGCCACCACAGCCAATTAAAAATGTTCCCACAGCTTTGCTACCAATGAGAAAGCAACGCCAACCTCGGCCCAAATCCGACTATGTGTATGAAAAGAGCTTACCACAAGAACCGATACACAATCGATCTCGTTCTGAGGATTTTAATGAATTGCCAATCCTTTCAATAGGTGATGAAACTTTACAAGTACCATTAAATGAAACTAAGCAAAATACAGACCAGCATAGTCAACTCGACCCAGCTTTATCTAAACAGTCTAATGCTAAACTTCATAAAAAATCCCCATCTAATGATTACGATATAAGGAACGGTTCACAGTATAAGTCAAATTCCAAAGCTAATGAATCAGACTATTCAAAACAAACAGGTATTGGTGACCAGGCTCAATTGACAGAACAAGACATACAGCATGAACCTACAAAATCGACTTTTGACTATCCGAATTCTCAAGTAACTCAGCCACAAGCAGAAAACTTACAACCTATGCATGAACAAATAGAAAAACTAGAATCGAAACCACTGTACGAACCGGTAGACCAACATAATGATTCGTTGGACCAGCAATCGCTGTATGTTAATCAACTGTTTAATCATTCACAATCTCAAGCCGTTGACCAACAACAACAACATTTATACATGCAAGGAATGAATTCTCAAAGAATGAGCCCACGATTTTCATCCAATAATAATTTGTTTGCTAACGAAAACCAAACATCTGAAGAGTTTAATGTGTCACAACCAAACCAATTTTTCAACCCGTACCAGATGTACCAAGCAAACTCATTCTACCAACCAGGACCGGCCCTTACAGCATCATATGCTAATGATGAAGATAACGCAGACGAGCAAGAAAGTAATAGCTCTAGCAACTATGAAACATCATCATCTGAAGACCTTGAGGAAGGAGAAGGTGATAATGACAATGGAGAAGATGATGAGGATGAGGATGAGGACGATTCAGTCAGTTCTGGTTCTACTGCTCCAGTCACCCAACACCCTTACTATGAACAATGGAGACGTTATTATGAGGCATTGGCAATGCAGCAACAACAAATCATGAACCGTCAATCAATGTATGGTCCTAACTTTCAAGGATTTAATCCAATGATGTATTTTGCAAATCCACAAATGATGCAGATGCAAATGCAAATGCCCTATTTTTTCAACCCAATGATGATGCAAGGCAACAATGGATCTAATCTTCAACTAAACCCTGACTCGGCTGCTATGTTTCAACAACAGATGCAACAAATGCAACAAATGCAACAATTCCTGCAACTGATGCAAAACTTATCCAACCAACCACAGTCACAACCACCACAACAATATAATAATGAGCAACAACCACAATCACGTAGTCCATACACTCCATCCAACTCAAACCACGCATCAAAGAGAAATTCTTATATAAATGTCAATGAATCGCAAGAAAAGAATTCTACAAAGGAACCACCCAAGAATGATTTCTTACTGTCTTATAAAAAGAGTAGAAATCTCAATACAGAAACTATTGACGAGGATGAAAACGAATTAATATTACAATCAAGAAAATCTACTGTCAAGTCCAACAGATATCCATCAGCCCCAATTGATACTCCTACTCAAGAACGATTTTCAAGTTCTGATAGACACTCAAGAGTTACTTCTTTGCAAATAAACTTTAAACCTACAGGATATGGCAACTACCAGGATGATGAAGAGGAGGAAGAAGAAGAAGAATTTACTGGACTGAGTTCAAGAGTATTATCTAAAGTCAGGCAAGGCTCACTTGGTGGCAACATTGACTCTTTGGCACAGTTAAATTTACAAGATAGTAATGGTGCACTTGGTAGACATATTTCAGATTACACAAAGTATTTATTTGATGATGAAGAAGAAGAAGATGATGATGATAGTGGTTCAGAAGAGGGTAATAATCGAACCGTTCATTTACTGGCTTATGGTGATAATGATAGAACTTTAATAAGTGCGAAAGGTAGGGAAGCAGATGGTTATAGACATGATACCAATCCTCAATTGCCTACTCCAAACACAGATGATGGGTTGAGTAGACAAGGTACTTCAGCATCGGAGGCATCGATTCAAAGTGGTGGATCATTAAAATTTACTGTCGCCGATAGTAAGAGAAGACTGAATCTTCCATTGAAACCGGTTACCAACAATAAACCAAAAAAGAAGACCAAGAATGCCAAAAAATCGAAAAATACTCTCGAAATTCAACCACCTGTGTGTCAGGAATATAATCCAAATATGCCATTACCTGAATTATCTATGGGTATGATGCCCTTTGCATCTTCGATGGCAGGACTTGCTCCACCTCCACCTCCTGTATTTGATGGATCTCCTTCCGTAGAACCAATGATGATGAACTATTCTAATCCAATGTTGTCACAAACCACTGAGTATAGTGGTGCTTCTACACCTTCGAAAAGAAGACAAAGTGTATCCACTTTCGATACCAGACCACGTTCAATGATGGTTGATACGCCAACACCAAAAGCCAACAAAAGAAGTAGTGTTCCTGTTTATACTTCTCAACAAAAGCAACAACAAAAGCAACAACAACTGCAACTGCAACTGCAACAAAAAATTGCACCAGTAGCAAAGACAACTACTTCAACACCGGTCAAAGTTCAAGATTCTACCATTAGTAAGAAGATTGATGAATTTGTTAGATTACGTTCCAGAATTGCTGCAGGGAATAAGACACCTGAATACAGATTACATTGGGTCAAGATGTTGATTGTTGCCACAAATTATAAATTGTACTCTTATATTAACATCAAGGGAGAACCTATTTATCAAGAACAAGCAGTATCAAATAAAGCTCAATTTATAAAATCCTCTGTGACCCATATTTTGAAACTTATTAAAGAACTTTCTTCAGGGACATATGAAGCAGATGGGGTCAAATGTGAAGCTTATTTCATATACGCAAATTTATTGAAACAAGATTATTTGGTATCTTATAATCAAGATTTCAATATGGAGAAAAACATTGATAAGGCAATTGATTATTATGATAGAGTACTTGAAATCAATTCTAAAGATTTCAAAGCATTATATAAATTGGGTGAAATTTATGAGTATGAATTTGATAATGAATTTAACAAGGCAGTAGAATATTACACTGCTGCTGCTAAATTTGGTTATAATCGTGCCATATTGAAGATGGCTATGCTTTATTTGCAAGAACCACAAATGAGATCAATCAAGTATATGAAGTATTTGAAGGATTTGTCCAATATTGATTTGAATGAAGTTCGTTTGGATGAAGAAGATTCTAGTGAAATGGAAGAAGTCATTGGATTAGCATGTTATGAATTGGGTAAAATATTTGAAGGCATCTATCCTGGTGATTTGACTCAAGATAATGAATTTATTCAGAAATCGTTGGATATGGCCCCAGTCAATTATGCCAAAAGTTTGACCTACTACAATAAATCAGCAAAATTGAATTGTTTGTTAGCTCAAGTAAGATTGGGTATTGTTTATGAACGAGGAGAATTGAATCGTCAACGGAATCCAAGCAAATCGATTCAATGGTACATCAAGGCTTCATCATCGCCATTATCTTTCAAAAGACATCCTGATGCTATGGTTGGGTTAGCCAGGTGGTGCTTGACAGGTAGTGAGGGTGCTAGTAAACACATTCCCGTACCTGTCCCTGATAGAGCAGTTATGTGGTGTAAACGTGCTATTGATGAATTTAGTTCTCCAGATGCAATGAGTTTTATGGGTGAACTATGTGAGATGGGACTTGCTAAGGGTCGTCCGCAATATTGGTATGAGAAAGCATATAAAATGGGAAACCGAGAGGCTGGTAGGAAATTAGGATACTCAAATTAATTAAGATTAGAAAAATGACAAAAAAAAGGCAATGGGTAATTTCAAGAGTGGGGACTTGGGTAGTTCAACTTAAATAGCAACAGTTAAAAATAGATAGAGACCCATTTAATTAGTAGAAAACTTTGAATTGCAAACTACATTAAATTTTAGCACTATTAGTTTTTAGATTTAATAATGATTCAGTAGCAATATATTTAGGTGTTTGAGCTGTAATTTGAGTTTGTCTCCTATATTGTGTCTGCTGATTTTAATGTAATTAGTCAAGTAGAGATTGGTTGGATAAAGGAAACATATACTTACTTTTGTATTGGCGATCTCTTGTTTAGTTGCAGCTTGTTCATTGTTAAGCATCAACTATCCACGCGACCCAATTTTTTTTTTCAACAATTTGTTTTTAAACTCTTCTTTTACACACTAAATACAAACAAACATGGTATCTCGAAGTCACTCATCAACCCCAGTGCCAATAGATGCTGACCATCCTATCCATTTCTTAAATATTGGTAATCAGGACCAAATAGCATCCTTGTCCAAACAAACACCAATAATCTTACTAAACCAACAAGAAGAAAATGGATTTCAAACACCGGAGTTAGTTGCATTAAGAAACAGCAACAAATACGTGTTCGTTATCAACTGGTTATACAATTACCGAGGCTATTTAAAGCTACAATCAGAGTTGTTTGATATTGACTTATTTGAATTGGAATTATTGGGATTTTTCAATGCATTCGATTTGTCAAGTTTATTTATTAATAAATTAAAATTAGCATTGATCACGTCTGTTCAGAACTCTAAGCTTGTTGAGTTGGAAGATTTTGAATTTGTATTCCGTGCTCATTTTGGGGATGACTCTCCACTTGGTATCCAAACAGACAACGAACAAGATTCGGTAAAATTTGACCTTCTAAACATCACAGAGAAGTTTGATATCTTGTATATTTTAATAAACTACATTTCAAAGTATTCCAAGTTCAGAGATTGGACGGAAAAACAGGGACTAG
>OKKB01000116.1_pt1 | contig 50447 bp, 19 predicted proteins | sample 1613931 | NCBI WGS metagenome assembly OKKB01 (sample SAMN04436893, study PRJEB24849) | human gut metagenome | biome: human gut; feature: NICU; material: stool | host: Homo sapiens | place: USA: Saint Louis, MO | collected 2012-02-08
TGTACTATTTTTTTTTTAGTTTACGTATAATAAAAGCATATTGATATGAGAATTAGGGTTATGGTATGATGATTTTCTGGATTTCCGTGTATTTTTAGAAAAGAAATTTGCATCGCCATAAATTGTTTTTTGAGTAATTTTTTGAATTTTTGTTTTTGGATTATTGCATTTATGAGGTTAATTTCTTAAAATCTTAAACTAGCCAATTCGTTCAGATATTCATACATCCACCTATCTTTATCTTTCTATCTTTTTATGCATCATAAGGTGAATTCGCAATGACAAATGGTCAAGGCGTCATCATATCATTCATTTATCTATTTGTTGCGGCAATATTACAATTCCCTTCATGAATAGTTTCCCAAATTTTGATTTTTTTTCAGCTCTCTAAGTAGTATTGATCATCCAGATACTATGTGATTCATTTCAATCCTACAGATTGAGTTTAACCAAATCAATTGAAAATGAGATTTATTTGTATAAAATGAATTAACAATCTTACCAACAGTAAGTATAATCATCTAAACCTATAGTACAACACAACATACACCAAAATTACAAATACTATAATAAAATAATTCAGAAATCGACAAATATATATATATAAATAAAAATAAAATATTAAAAATACGAAGACTAGAACTTTATCACAAACACGAATTCACACACAGACCCACATATATAAGATATACCAAATGTAAAAAAAAACACCTGAATGAGCCCCAAAATAATAACAGAATCACCGTATTAATTCAACTAAGTACCGGTGTAATACGACCCAGAAGAATTTCCAACTGCGTCATCTGTTCCAGCAGCAACCAATGTTCCATTAGTAACAATATTACCACTGGTATTAGAACTAGTAACACCCGAAGTAGCAGCTACACTACTAGATCCACCAGCACCATTGTTGCCACTACCACCACTACCACTACCACTTGATCCACCAGGTGTTGAATTATCACCAGTACTAGCACTATTTGATCCTTGACCATATGTTGGATGAAGATACGGATGATTATGAATGATATGTGGTGCTCCTACACCAGCCACTTGCTGCTGCAGTTGATGTTGTTGAGCAGAACCAACATGAGAAGGAACATGTTGTTGATAATAAGCAGGAATACTGGCACTATTATTAGTCATTGGCATGGGTTCATATTCGTTATTTCCAATTCCTCCATGTGAATTACCACCACCTGAACTTGTAATATAATTTGAATTCACTGCCATATTTGTAGAACTATTAAACCAAGGATTATTCGACATGGAATTTGTAGTTATGTTGCTACTAGGTCCACTAAAACTAGAGCCTCCACTTGTAGTGCTTGTGGTGTTGGTACTGACTGCTGGTGGTCGATTGGTTGATGTAGAACTATTTGAATTGTAGCCATAGTTATTTCCATTGCCATTACCACCACTAACACTTCCACTGGTACTATTACTAACAATACTTGGTTTACGTTTGGATCCTACTCCTGTTGTTCGTGAGCTACTGTTGTTGTTGGCACTGGAAGTAGTATTGTTTGAATGGTACTGATGATTAGCGGCATTTGTATTGTATTGATCAGATGCATTACCTGTGGCAATATGGTATTGAGGGTAATGTGGTTGAACAAAACCTGTATAATGACTATAGTATACATCTTGTGGGATATTAGGAGCATTACCACTATTATTGTTAGTAGAGGTTGCACCGGAAATGGTACTTGGAGCAACGCCATATTGAACATATTGGCCATATTGGCCTTGTTGTAGTTGTTGTTGTTGTTGCAGAGATGTATTGATGCTTGTATTTGCTTGTGAATAACTATTGTATGCTGGTGTTGCTATACCTGTAGCATCTGTAGCATATCCTTGACCACCATATGATGAAGTATGCAGGTGATTAATTGCATTTACATATTGATTTTCATTGCCAGTGGGGGCATTGCTACCGTTGTTCGTGTCATCTTCGCGTTTCACACTCACTGACGCCCCAGATGCAATTGTTGCTGTTGATGATGATTCTGTTTGAGGTGGCAACATATACAGTAGTTGAGAAACTTGGGAGTTAGAATACTTGTTGTAAGAACGGGATAAATTTTTGGAATAATTATTGCCATAACCTCCATTGGATATTGATAAACTATTGTTAACAATACTGGTTGTACTTCCTGCAACTGAAGAAGAATGATGAAGAAGTGGTTGGTGTTGAAGTTGGTGTTGTTGTTGTTGTTGTTGAATATAGGAAACATTTGTGTACTGATTGTGGCCATCTACTATAAAACACTCTTCATCGTCAATGGGAGCTTTGCCTCCTAATGAATTTTCTTGTACCATTGTCCATAACGCTGGAGAAATTTGAACGTGTTTTAAATCAGATTCAGAAGGACGTTGCAATTTCCCTGAATCAATATCTTGTTTACTATAATAACTTATAAGATGGATTGTTTGCTTTTCAGCTTTCCCTTCCATGTGTAATTCCTTTGTTGTAGTTGTCAAAGTTATAGTCTTTTTAACTAATCCGTTTTGCAGTATAGCAGCTGAAACCATAGGACCATTACCTAGACTCGTTCTGTAGTCGGTTAAAAATGAACTCGATGCTGGAATAACATTTGAATGAATCATTGATGCCGATGACGATGGTTTATTTTCTATTACAGTGTGAGTGATACTACCTGTACCAGTCGCAAGCAACATTGGACCTGATCGAGAATTCTTATTAAGGTGACTTCTGTTGTCATTATGAAGGTGGTTACCATACCCACCAGTATAATCTGGTTCATTGACATTGTGGTCGTACTCGTCGTCGGGACCAAATTTACGCTTCTTTTTCTTCTTCTTGTCTTTATCAATTAGATTCTTTTTATCCAATTCGCCATATACTAAAAATCGACCTTGGATTCTTGATGGGGACCATGAAATACCATCTGTCCATCTTTTGATTCCCGACAGTTGTTCAATAAACACAAATACACTTCCAGAAACTATAAGCACGCCTCGTTCACGTTCATGGGGTCTTCTGGAAACAGGTTCCAATTGTTTATCAAGAACTTGTTGAATCACTGCTAATGCATCTCTTGTGTTATGAATATACCCATTATATGTAGGGACTATACTTGAATTAGACATTGCTTAATATTGAATTGAATTATACTAATTGTTGTTTTCAGTTTAAAATTTTCAACCCCCTTAAATATATATAAGACAGATATTGAAACTTCACTATTGAACTTGAAATAAGTGTATCTTTGATGTTTGAGATGTCAGTGTACTTTTGATGTAATCTATTAGATTAGTCACTAGAAAGATTGACTTTGAGGATAATAATTATCACAAATTGGGGGGTGGTTCCACGTTTGTGCGGCGTAAATGGTCTTCAAATTGGATATAATCTGGTTGTTTGAGTTAATGAATGTTTAGTACCCTCCAAACTTTGTACTTATTCTCTTATTCAAAATATAGTTTATTTATTAAGGAACTTTTTCTTCAAAGAATATAATAAATTAAACTCACCAATACCAATACAGGAAAGGCAGGGTTTTGGAAAGAAAAAAAGCAAATGAAAATATTCAAACAAAAACCAAAAAAAAAATTGAACAAATGGAAATTGAATTAATAATAAATTTGTTTCTTTTTTTCGTTCTCTCTCTCTTTCTTTCTCTTATTATTATTCCAATTGGGTATTTTAGATGTAATGATTAAAATCTGTAAAGTCTAAGAAAGTTGTTTGTTCGTTTGTATGTAAGTTTTATGTGGAAATCTGTTGCTGCAATAACAATAGGCTTCTTTGTTCTTGTTGTAATTATTGGTATTGGGGTTTCTCTTCTTGTATAGTGTGAATTGTTTACTAATGAGTAATAGTATGAATAATTGACTGAAAAAGTTAATTGTTGTATAAATTGGTACACCCTTTTTTTTCCAAACTAAAATGGATTTTTTAGCTTGATTTAAAAAAAAACGGGAAACAGAAAACAGCAAACAGGAAACAGAAAAAAAATCTTGCAGGTACCACTTTGGAATCCGCCCGCCCCTCAACACAATTTAATAAACAATGAAAAGCGCAAAGGAAAAAAAAAATACCTGTAGCTTATGCTTGCTGAAAAAAAAAAATCTTCCAAATATTAAACGCCGAAAAAGTTGACTTCGATGTTTGTCTTATAAAGATCCCTAGTGTTTTCTTTTGGTAGTGATTGGATTCTTCTTCACTGAAGTGAATGAAAAGTATGAATTTTATTTCCCTTCCGTTAAATAACCCTTATAATGTCAACTAAAACAATAGGGTGGCGGTACCAACAGACAATAGGAAGCAAAAACAAAAAAAAAATATTATTTTAAAAAACAAAGTCAACAAAGGTGATGTCAGGGTTCACTCTTCACTCTTCTCCCAAAAAACAATAATAATCCTTATAATATTGACACAATTAATGCAAAAAGTTGACAGTTGAATAAGATTCAATAAACTTTTTAGGGATGCTAAAACTCAATTGAATATGTGTTGTGCAGCAGGAAATTCAAATAATGCACGAGCTTTTTTTTGAGATCTGATTGATGGCCAAATAATGTTTAGGAAAGAAAGTAAAACACTTTGCAAAACAACAATATACTTGGGAAAATCCAAAGAAATGATCAAACCTTGAATAATAAATATAAAAATGGGAGGAAAAAAGTGAATTTTTCTGGGGGGGTTAAAACAATTTATCGTGTGTATCCTGCTTTATTGAACACACAATTACTTGATAACACAGATATTTGCCACAATGGAAAAAGTGCTTAGATTTCCCAATACAATGATAGCTGGAAACTCCTATGGTTTTATTGTTTCTGACAAACGGTGATTGAACTTCTGAGTAATCTAATGTGTATCTAAAATCAGAAAAAGTGTTGGTCGTTGGTTGTTGGTTGTTGTTAGTGTCCTGAATTTAAAAGACAAAAAAAACTCGACAAGGGGGTAATTCACTTAATTTAAAAGTTATAACTTGTACAGACCAGTGGTAGCAGTAACAGCAAAGTTGTTGATAGTGATGATAGTTAAGTGATCTAATTGATAGTAGATTGACTTGTAGAGTTAAAATAATAAGAATAAATTCAAAACCTAAAAAATCAAAAAATCAAAAAAATAGAAATCAAAACTTTGAGATTTAAATATTGTAATTCAAAGTTGTGTTAAATAATTCAATATTTATACCAATTTTCTTTTCTTCTCTCGTTTTCTCTCTGTGTGTGTGTATGTATGTGCTTAAATGAAATGTCTATCTGACATTCGAATGTGACAGATTTACACCCAGTGGTTTTTCTTACTTGTGTAACTACATAATACTTCTTTATGGTTACAATGGTTTTGTGATACTTTGTTGGTAATTGTTGTTTTTTTTTCTTTGTCTTTTCAAAAAAAACAAATGTAGACCCGCCTATAAACATTTTTGAATTATCCTTTTTAACTGTGTTCCTTGTTTCCCACATTCTATATAGTGTTTGTTTTTTTGTTTTTAAATAAAGTCAAAGTAAAAAAACTATTTAAACTTTTGTAAATGCAAGGATATGCAGCCTGTGTACAAAGTCTGCACAGACTATACACAAAATGTGTTGCTTTGTGTAATTCCCTGTTTTTTTTTCCTTTTACTTCTCGGCTTTTTGTATCACTAAACTCCCGAAATTTCTTAATCTTACCCTGAGCATTATTACATTTGGTAGTGCCAGAACAATTTGGATTGACCAAGATCAGTAATATTGATACTACGAACACGAGTTTCAACAAGTAGAGATATTAGCAACAAAAAGGAAATGACCAATACCAATGAAACTAACTATAGCAAAGACGACAAAAAAATAACTTCAAACAAAGTTAAGAATTTTTTTTGGTTTTGTTCGTATATGTTTCCAAATTTGAGATGAGATGACGTTATATTTATATCTCAATGTTACAAGACAACCTTTATAGTTACAATTAGCTTTTGATTGCGATACTTGAATATAGATAGACATCACCTGTCTAATTTGATTTTCTTTTTTTTTGTTTTTGATCAAAGTTTAGAAATAAAAGTGGCAAAATTAGAATTAAGCACCTCAAACTGAATCTTGAAATCATGAACTATCAAAGTCTATGCTGCTTATTGGGTATATACGATAGCAAGGTTTTGAATAATAAAATATTATCACTATTTTTCTCTTTCTGGTAGGACATTTCAGGGTTAAGAAGAGAGCTTTTAATATCTTAAACACGGGGACATTTCGGGTGTAACATGGAAGTGGAAATTTCTTGAAAATAGTAACAAGGAGAAAAAAGAAGGAAAAATATTCACGAAAATAATAGAAATAAATAAAAACTTTCAAAACAGTGAAGAGTCCACGTCCACGGCCATGTCCTTGTTTTGTCCTTTTATTTTTCACAGCTTATTGTTCAACTGTTTGTAGTTAGTCTGTTGATTTACTTTCTCGTGAACTTTCTTCTGGGGATTGAACAGTAATTGTAAACTTCCCGTTGTTAGTGAAACTGATACAAACTTTTTCCTTTTTTTTCTTTGCAAAATCTATCACTTAAACAAGATTCGAAACCGAATAATATTATATATATTTATCGGGATTCATTAGCTTTTCTCCGCGTGAAACCATACAATGATAATAATAAAGAAAACTGGTAGCAAGAGGCGCAACTAGAATGCAAAAAAATAATACCATCCAACTATTACAAAGAGTGTACAGGTTCTACTCCTATTTTCAAGGTGTCTTATTATGTCATTTGACATTCTCATTACTTACGTAATCGCGGATCTAGCAATGGGCTGTATACCAACCATGGTTGTGAATCCACAAGAATGGAAGAGGAAATGGTCACAAAAATGGAAAGAAATTTTTACACAATTTCCTATTTAAAGTTTGTTAAAACAGCTTCAAACTCTTGATGTGATACATATTATTAAATCACAAATCTGGTGTAGTTATCTCCATTCTCGAGTCATCTTTTTCTTTTGGTATTTTTCTTGGGAGTGGAGTTTTCTTTCTGCAAAATTGTTTTAGTTAAGTTTATCCATCGTGTCTTTCTCGTAATATATGCCGTTTTCAATCAAATTATTACAAAGTTGTTTAGCTTCTTGGAACTTGGATTTTATCTTGCTATACGTGTTTCATCATATCTAAAGTCTCAATTTGTACATTTTACATTAGGAACACAAAACTATTATAACTTTAAATTCCCATATTTTTGGTGAGCAACTATTTTGTTTTAAAAAAGCTAGAAGGTTAAATTATTTGAGTGTAACATAAAATTTTTTTAAAAAAAACAACTACAACCAAAACCTTAAAGAACAAAAAGATAACTTTAAATATTCTTTTTTTTTGTCTGGCTATCTTTTGTTACGGATATTCATAAAACCATTTTCCTTTTTGTCCCCTCTGTTTGTTTGATTTCCGATGGTGTAAACAAATTTGATTTCACGTGAATCCACAAAAATAATACACTATATGTATATATGGACTATTAAATTCTAGTATGGTTGACTTGAGTTACAAAAATTACTGTCCATTTTGAAACTGCTACATTGACCACATGGATGTCGCTGTTTTTTTCAATTATTTGCTCTTCACAGCCTACTAATCGGAGGTAGAGATTTGACATTTCCACTTTACAAAGATAAAAAGAAATGTGAAATTTCTATTTTTTTGTTTTGTGTAATGTATGGGTTTTTTCGGGGTAGGTAGGTAGTAGTGTACTAATCAAAAATCAGTCCTCAAATCAACAGAATTTGATCATTCTCTTTCTTAAAGAACTGCACAATTCAGAGGTGTTGTTATCGATAGGTTGTTGACAACTCGAAACGTTTTACACATGATCACCACCAACAACGACGGAGTTTCAAAATTGGACCCAGTATTTAACCGAAATATAATAAGAAACACATAGACATAAGTATAACAAGATCATCTCAGATTTAAACAGTACATTTGGTTTCAAAACATATGTGTCAGTGTATAAGAGGCCAAACTAAGAGTAAAACATAATTATAAAGCTGATACGCCTTTAACAATAAAATCACAACACGAGCAGTTTTATCTTGTTTTGATTAGACGACTCGTAAACACCAAATATATGTGATCACGTCTGTTGTATCTTTCATAGAAAAATTACTATAAAACAAAAAAAAACACTTTGCCCTAAGAACTATAAAAGTTTAAAGGTTATTTATCCTATTTTCAGTCTCCAACACTTACTGGTAGTGTAGTGTTTACAGCTCTCTCCTGTATAATAGATATTTCCCAAAATGAATGGCATAAATACCAAAAAAATCTTGTAACTACTGTAGGAGATAAAGTTGTTTCGTGTAATGGTGTTCTGATTTGATTGCAAAATATATATTATATCATTGTTTTCGTGCAACAGAATACAGTATCTCTGACACCGTGATAATAGGGCCCCCTCTTTGTTAACAAAATATTGACTATTTGAAATCTCACCAATAACTCATTCACAATAGAAATATTTATGGTTTGACTTGAAATTTTGAATCCTGTCTAAACCCCCCAACAAGTCTTAATGGAACACTAAATGGTGAAAATATGAAATTCGTTTCATTATTTTTTGCACCCCCACCTTCTCCCTCTTTCACTCATGCACGCACGCACGCCCTTACTCACTCGCTTTCTTTCTCGCAATTTTTGCATGTTCTATTTTTAGTCTATACATAATGTAACGCACACACATTAGAGATTTCTTATTGTTATCGCCAGAAAAAAAAATAGTAGACTCCCTAACAGAGCGTGTTAAAAATCACATCAAACTCACTTGAGCAAGTATAGCCGTCATCTATATAAGTACTTTTTTTTTTGCTGTTATCATATCTGGGGTTTTGATTGTATAACAAGAAATAATAATTTATGAATCACTACTGGTAGGTTCTGTCATTTATTGCTCTATTTTATAGTATTTAAAGTTTAAACTTTTTTCCCACCCGTCTTTCATAAATTTCTTGTAAAACTCTAATTATTCCCTTGTTTTTTTTTATGTTACAGTTTCATTAATATAACCATAACTAAATTCTGAATAAACAACAACAACCATGGTGAATAACATTTTTTAGATTTGGGATCTCTATACATTTTGAAAAGTTTCAAAAAAGTTTAACTTCTTAGTGTTTTTTTGGTTTTATTTGGGTCATTGTGAAAATAGAGTTTTTTAACATTATACACTAACAACAACAACAAACCATGAGTTTTCTTGGTGTATGATATATTGTTTGTGTGTTAGGTTAGTTTCCATATTCGTGCATTATAGTTTCATCTGATCAAAGCAGGATTTGTTGTTTTAAAGTGCAACTTGAAACGAAGGTTACGTTTTTTGAGTTCTTTCTACGGTGTACATAGTTGGTAATCTGTATTTTTGGTCTCCCTTTGAATAAGTTTTTCTTGTCAATTTTAATATTTTCAAGACGAATTGAATGTCCCTAGGTGATATGCTTTATGCCCTGTAGTTATGATATTACTTTTGAGTGTGGTCATTCCCTTATGTGTATGGGAAACTGACAAGACAACAATTATTCATTTCTAAAATACAGTTTTTTAATTAGGGAAGAAGAATGTTATTACTACAAAAAAACAAGTTTAAACTATTGGATTAAAATTGTGGCATCATGGTCGTCAACAACATTAAAGCAAAAACCAAAAAACAACCAAAACTCAAATTCTAAAACTTACAATGTCCAAATTTTGCCCATATACTTTCTATTGTTCTTCAAACAAAAACAAGTACAAATGATTAGTAAAATTATCATACAATATTTATCTCTGACGTTGTTGTTGATGAGAGCAATTTATTACTTTAGACATATACGGTTGTTAAGTATATGTTACTCAAAAGACAACTATCTGCTTTGTCGTCATTATGAATATCAAACTGCGATGTATCAGGTATTTTTTTCTCTTTTGGTAAAGATTTCAAACAAATTTTGTATACTAACAACTTTTATGTCATTAAATTGTTTACCAGAGGTATCAACAGGTAATCTAAGTTCATTGTCACACTGGATATATAGTCACAGCTCTTGATTATGGTTTTTAAAGAGGGAAAAGCATTTTAAGGTCTAAAACCAACTAGTTCCTTGAATAGCTGTCTCTGCTAATGGTTATCGAGATTGTAGTAGTTTGTTAAAAAGTGGTTTATCTGCTTATTTTCAGGTAAACACGATTCTGGGAAGAACAAAGAAGCGTATTTGGTATCTATTACAAGTCAGCCTAGCACGCGTCGAGAATATTCACTTCGGATTATACAAGCACATATATCACTCAATTAAAGTACAACTACAAAACTCAAAAAAAGAAAATTTACCAATCCACAATCTTATCTTGTGTTTAGTGACTGTTGGTTGGGTCTTTTTTTCTCTTTGGGAAGTCAAAGATAAGCTTTAGTTGAAAAGCTAATCTATATATATATATTTCTGCTAACCTTGTACTTTTATAGGATAATCTAAAAGAAAGTGTAGAGGCGGGTGGCAAAGATGATGAGCCAGAAGTTAAAAAGTAAAGCACCTTATACCATTTAAGGCTTTCTTTAGGCAATAGTCATTATCACGGTACTTACCATAATTTTGCTGAAATTGGCTGCTCACTCTAGGTTTTTGTTTATATCAAATAGTAAAAGTCATTTGTATTCCTGGTATCTTCCAATTCTAATAGCTGATAGGTGCTTTTTGTAATGGGAGTATTAGTCATGCAGAAATGTATAAAATATCTACACTACTCAATCACGTCTTGTTTTTTTTTATTAAGAGGCTCAGCATACATCTTTCCAGATCGTAAGTGCATCAAGTATTAGGAAAGGTAATATAGTTTTTATGTTTCTTAAAATCAAACGGACTTAAAGGAAATTTTAAGAGAACTCATTTGCCACAGAAAGATTAAAGTAGCATTTCAGTTCAAAAGTAGAATTCTTTAACATGGTAAATAATGTTTTCTCTGGTTATTTCTCTATTCTTATTTAAACTTTTAGCAGTAATTGTCATAACTTTTAGCTTTTTTGGTTTTCCTTTTTTGCGCCTTCCTCTCTTGGTTGATCATTGACTAATGGAATGACCAATCATTTAAAAGATGATAAATCACAAATCATTTTATTGCTGTTGCTATTCCATAATTGTTTGTTGCTGTGACATTCAATTAGAACTTGTTGTGTAATTATTTATGATATAAAATCACGTCCACATATTGATAAAAAAAAGTATCGTTGGATCTTTTGGCAATTTGTTAGAAACAGTCCATTTTAAAGTCAATTTGATAACTTATTTCACTGTTTAAAGAAAAAGTTTCCAGTAGTTGATTGTATCAAAAAACCAAAAAAATTGAGTCTTGACAATCACCACTCGAAACAAAAAATTGGTGATAAGAGTGTCATTGGAAAGCAAACTTTTTTTTGTTTATTTTTAGTTGTGGCGCCTTTATAGTTTAATAATTCTTCTGTGTAAAGTCTTGATATTATAATATGATAACCGTTATTCCTCGAATCTGGAAAGGATGTAGTCTCTTGGAGTGATCAATCATATACACGGGAGCTTAGTTGTATAAAACAGAGGTCTATTTTATTATACTGCAGTATAATCAACACAAGAAGCGATCTTCTCCTTCTAGTAGAGTACAACATTAAATAACTCGAGATTCCCTACTTATTCCTCTGTTGTTGGAAAGATAGCATTTCGGAAATAAAATGATATCTTTACTAGTTGTAAATTATAAGTGTGAATTACACGTCATTACATAATTATAGATCTTACTTGGCATATTCGGTGGTAGCAACCAGTTCATTAAATTGCTTTATTTGGACTAATTAAGTCCAGCATTGGAAGCGGCGGTGTAGCGCTCAAAACCAATTGTAGGTAAATTCCTGCATTACCGATAATACGCGATTAACCACTATTTTTAGAAAAATGATTCCACCAACTAAGCCTACTTTGAAGAAAAATCTCTCATTAACATGGCTTGTGTAGAGCTTGAAACTTGAAACTGCAAATAATCTTGAGACTATTCTATTTCCTACAGCTATGGGTTTAGATAAACCATTACAAACTGTGGTGGTGGTATTTTTTTTTGGTTGTTCTTCTCCTCCCCCTATTCCAAAAGCAATTATTCAACTCATGCAGACGACTAATTGTGACCGCAGCAAGTAGTCAAGAGAACCTACAATTACTGGATCTTTATTGCACACCGATATTTCCAACACTTCTTCTTCTAATCAACATTGAGAAAAATAAAACAAAGCGAACAATCACAAAAATACTGCAACAGTCTTATCATTGGTGTTCACCTTTCTTCACCAGTTTGAACTTTGATCTCAAGTCTTGTGTTGCTAAGAAAATTACTCTTTTGTGCCCATTAATGTAAGGCTATGTTGGATTACACAGAGATGAAATAAAAAATGCTTGAAATTACACCAAGAATTATCAATGTCGAATGCTGTGAGGCAATTTCTTTATGTGTGTATTTCGGTGTTATGCCAAATCCCGCCTTAATCAATTCTTTTTTTCGCACCTCCCCACATACACGCACATTGCCCCACTTGCGAAGAAGAATTATAGGGGCTTAATATTTGAATTTTTTTTTTCTTGGTTTCCCACTTCTAATCTAGATCGATATTTGAAAAATGTCAAAGTCATCAGCAGGGCTTATAGTACAGCCTAGAGTTAGAAGTGACTAATTTGAGCTACCACCAATCAAGCTCCAAATAGTCTACAACTATTTTTACGGATAAACAACAGTAGTATTTTGTTGGTTTGATATCGCTTTTCCTTTGTTTTTGTATTGTTGTCTAGACTATATTACTTGTAGTGATTATGATCAGCGCAAACTTAAATAGCATACAATATCAACTACCGTTTCATCCTAATTTGCTTGAATCAGTAATCCAATCTTCACCCTCTTTTCCTATTTGTCACTTCCAGGTGAAACAGTTTCAGTCTAATATATACTACAAGGCAACTATAACCACGGAAAAAGAATTAACACCACTTTTAACACAAGTATAACCTGCAACATCACGTTAGAAATACATTTCAATTGTTTCCTTCTTGGCTCGAGACCTCGATATATTCTGTATTGTCAAGGTAAAGAACAAAGACAAAAGTCAAAGCCAAAACCAAAAAAAATGAGTAAATAATAGGACAAAACAAGGGCCACAAAATTTGTATTGTTTTTTCTTCTATTTTCTATTTTTTCTTTTTTAATTCTCTCTCCTTCACCCCTATTTAGGTTATTATTATTATTATTTTATTTACACTATATAAATATTTAACTGATAGCACAAGATTTTAAAACCACACTTTTTTTTTTGGTTTGTTATTTTGCTTCAAACTTTACAACCCATACAGCTGCAATTAAGTCTTACATATTTTAGGCACTTGACTCAATCAATCCATTGATCAGATCAAATCAAGTCTTTGTTTAGTTATTGTTTTATATTTTTGTTTTGTTTTACAATTTACCTTAAATGTTAAAGACGGATTCACTTGATTTCCACAGTTATCTACCTCCTTATCGGTCCTTAATAAACCCTAATGCTAGATATGACTATCGAACTCATAGCCTTATCCCATTGACCCAAAATGATTTGAACTTATTACGGATTGCTTTCCAAAAGAAGAAGGAAGCACCACCATCTGCTTTCAAAATGAAGTATAAATCCCTATTGAGTGATGTGAGTCGAACGATTTCAATGAGATTAAGTAACTCGAATTTATTATCGTCTTCAAGTGCTAATAATAACAATGTGCTACTATCACCACCACCATCATCAAGTTCAACTTTGTCAACACCCTGTGGTAATATTCTAAATCGTGCAGGTACAACATCCTCCAATATCAGTAAAATAAATAATTTACTGCAGAACCAAACTCAAAATCAATTGCCCTTATTTCCTGCCGAATTACACATTAAGAACCTCCCTGTTGAAATTCTAGATTATATTTTTTATTTGGTTGATGATAACTTGGATTACAAGAGTTGCATGTACACATGTAAACTATTCTATTTTCTAGCAAAACCCTATTACTATGAAAACTTGGTGTTTACATCAACATATCGATTTGCTCAGTTTGTTACTTATTTGAGGGTAAATTCAGAAGTGGGACAGTATGTCCAGTCAATTGACTTGTCTGGCATCAAGCCAGGTTATAATGAGGATGAACAAGAGGAAGGACAAGAAGAAAATGCTGAAAATGGGGAAGAAGAAAATGGAGGTGGGGCTAGAGACCCTCAATATTTATTGGGAGAAATTGCTGATAATCCACATCATGAAAGAGTGGATCAATTTCCTCGAGGTAAAATTTTGGCTGGTTGGCGAGATTGGAAATTTAAGAATAATCCATTATATACTATTCACCCTTCACCTTCATTGACAAAAATAGCATCAAATTCCCAGTTTCTGAATGTTTCCAGTAAATCATCTCGATCAACAAGCTCGAAATCATCTTCTTCCACAACCAAGAAGTTTGTGAAACCATTTAGATATTTCAAATCAAGAAAAAGAAAAATGTCTTACAGTGGGACTACCAAACTTGAAAGAAAATCACCAAGGTTGGAACAACTTCAATTGGATCAATACTCGTCAAATTGGAACAAAAGGGTCAACCTGCATCCATTGATTAACAAATTTTTACTTCACTATTCAACGTCCAAAGATTTACCCATAGGCTATATCTTACATATGATCAATCTTTGTCCAAATATTGTCAGTCTCAATTTGGGAAATTTGTCCCTTTCTACTGATTACGAAATTTCACGTTCCACTATTCACAAGTACCAGAATTTTGATTTGATTAACAATTATCCAAAAGATTTGATTTACAAAGTTGACAACATTATGAGATTAAATGATGTTGATGATGTTTATTCAATTGATGGGAGTATATTGCGTTTTGGTAATATCAATAGTGGTAGTAGTGGCAGCAATTGGGAAAGAAATGGCAGTAGTAGCAACAACCGAATTTTGTTCAAGTCAAATCAATCAATTGCTTCCACTGCATCGTCAGTATATTCGGTTACAACATTTTCAAAACCAATTAGAAAATACAATAGCTTATTGCCCCCATTACCTCAAACTGTTGCTGATATATCTTATTTGAACAAAGGAGATGGTAAGGTGTATCTTTCTGATTTGAATTTGAAAGAAATCAATAGTGCATATTTGAAGAAGATCAATGAAGATGAAATTTTGTCTGCTATTATAAATGTTCATGGTAAAAGATTAATTGAATATGATACCCTGCTTTATCGAATTCCTAAACCATTGAATGTTGATATCGCTGGTACATTGAAATATATTAATTTGTCGTCAATGATTTGGTTAAATCGTAAATTGATTGAAAAGTTTTTGACTAGATTATTAACAAAAAAGTCGCCAGATTTGGATATCTATGGTATTTGTTACACCGATGAGTTCTTTGATAGTGACGAGCAAGAATCTGGCGATGACTATGAGGACTCGGATGACGAGGAGCAAAAGCAGTGTCCAATCATTTACAAACAGAATTTGGTTATTGATTTCACTGATTCTGGAATGTATAAGAGTTTACCGTGGGCAAAGAGAATAGATCTCAATAGTTTTGAAGGGTGTCAATTGGCAAACAAGATTATTAACAATGATTTGATGACACCACAAGAGCAGGCTCTAAGACGTGAACGAAGAAGAAGAGGCGCTATTGCCGCAAACTATTTAGCTTAAACAGGTTAGGATATAGGTGTACTTATATAGTTTACAAGTATTATTAAATAGCATTCGTTACTTTGTTTATTGATAAACTTCAACAAATGTGCAAATAAAAAAAAATGTACCAGACATCAGGTCATCACCATTTCATGGATCAGCCTGACCTAATTAAAGAAATAATTAGCGGCGACCTCCAATAGCGATGGTTTTAAAGCTGGGATCTCATAAAAAGGACTGCTCCTAAAAATGAAATACTAATAATTTATCTAAGATAAATTCAAACAATACTTTTCAAAACCCCATTGTCATTAACTCAGAAAGTTAATACAAACTACCTTAACAAAATAAGAAATTGGCTAGATCAAAAAGTTGCTTGAAAGAACCTATGAAGAAAGAAAAAAGAAGAGTAGAAAGAAGTAAAGAAAAATTTTCTGTGCTTTTTTTTTCTAATAGCACTGCTGGATCATTTCCAAACTCTACTTTATGAACCATCTTCACACGACCTTTCAGAGACCAAACTTCCAACAAAATGCGATAACCTAAAGAAAGAAAAAAAGCAAAATGAATTGTGTTGTATGATATATTTTGTACAGCTTCCCTTTTTCTTTTCTTGGTTCTTGCCCCTTGTCCATAATTCCATACAATGTCCGACTTATCAGCTCAACTTTCAGCTTTTAAGAATAAGATCAAAAGTGGACCATCGGTGATTGTTCCTAGAAAGGCAACTTTTACTCAATCTCCATCATCACCATTATCATCATCAACCACAACAACAACACTGAAGAATGACGCCAATGTGAAGAAGAGATCAACGACGGATTCAGTAACCCGAGTATTGAAGAAACAAAAGGCAAATATGGGAGAAATGACGGGATCACATTTATCCACACAATTACACCTTGCTGTTGAATATATCAAGGAACATGACCAACCAATATCGGTGGAGAAGTTGCAGAATTATTTATCATTTGATATATCACATACTTTATTGCCATTATTGAATGAAATTGATCGAGTGAAATACGACGAATCTAAGGGTACATTGGAATATGTTTCATTGCATAATATTCGTAGTAGTGATGATTTATTGGAATTTTTGAGACGTCAAACCACATTCAAGGGCACTTCCGTAAAAGAATTAAAAGATGGTTGGGCTGGTTGTGTTGCCGCTATAGACGAATTAGAATCACAAGGCAAAATTTTGGTGTTGCGTAACAAGAAGGAAAATGCTCCAAGATTAGTATGGGCTAATAATGGTGGTGAGTTGGGTTATATTGACACAGAATTCAAGGATATGTGGGATCAAGTGAAATTGCCGGAACCAGATGTATTGTATCAGAAATTATTGGATCAAGGATTGAAACCTACGGGAGCTGATCCTAATTTGATCAAAAAGCAACCACAACAAAAGGAAAAGAAACAAAAGAAGGCAAGAAGAGGAAAGATTACAAATACACATATGAAAGGTATTTTGAAGGATTATTCTCAATTAGTTTGAAAAAAAAAGAACTATTTGAGGCCAGATCCATGTTTTCTTGGTTTTTCTTAATAGGAAAGATATGTATATATAATGGCAAGTATGTGTTTGTGTGGATTGCTCGCATATAGGGTTTTTTTATTTTTATTTCTGAGGGGGGATTTTGGGAACAAGTTATAGTACAGAATATACAAATATATTAAACTAAAAGTACAGCTATTAACTCTATTACGAATCAGAACCCGCTTCCTCCGCCAGTACAATTCCCAGCAGCTCCACCACTACATCCACTAGCACCGACACAACCCGCAGAAGTGGAATTATTGTCGGCACCACATACACCACCTATTTCAACAACACTACCACCAATTCTTGCGTGGCCATAATTACTGGGGTTTAGTCCAGTACCAAAACATGCAGCACCACCATTACCTGAACAAGGAGCAATGTTACAACATGTACCACCAATACTGGAACACAGTGTGGTTGCCGATGTGCACAAGCCATTACCGTAAAAGTCACATTGACCTTCAGTTATTGGAGCAATTGGAGGAACAACAAAAAGCAAAGGAGTAGTATAAAGTAAATACGTATTATCAGCCCATGGAGCCGGTTTCTTTTCTCTTCTTGAACTAGCCAATTCTGTTGGTAATCTCACCGAGTTGTGGGCACTAATGTGTGAAAAACCTTCACCCCTGCTGAACAATGGATGTGATTGTCGAAGATATTCTTCCTTTTTCGTTTGCTTTTTTGTTTTGAAAAACTGGCTGAATTTACAAAGACTATCGGACCGTTTTGAAGTACAGTATAAACAAAAACATACCGAGTATTCTTCTTTATACAACTGTTTATATCTCTTTGCTGTGAATGCAAATCCATCATCTAATCTCCCTTCGTCTACTTTATCATCATGATCAATCACAGTGTGTACTGCTGACCCTCGACAATCTCGAAAATAGCCATACATGGTCAATTGATGAGTATGCCATGCCAAATCTATGTCTAAAGTAGGTACCAACATTTGTCGTAAGTTTGCATCAGTTAACATTTCAAAGAATCGTGAGTACCTCAAAACAGCTTCTTGTAGACTTTTAAATACCAAAGGTGAATGTAACCAATCTAATTTATTCATTTTTTCAACAAATCGTTCTTGACGTAATACACACCCCACCAAATCCTCACCAACCTGGACTCCTCCACGTACTGTTAAACTAATCAAATTATATTGCAAATAATTTCGCAACAATATTCTTTGTCGCACTAATTCACGTCTATGCTTGGCATTCAAAGATTTCAAAATGTCATCCAATGACTTATCGGTATCCCAGTGTTTCTCTAATGTTTTGCAAACATCATCACTAATAAGAAATGGGTTTCTTTTGGTGAATTTAGGGGGACAAATAATTTTCGAGAAATACTTATGAGTTCCTTGTAGTGATTTCAGGTTTGTCATATCACAATACAATTGTAGTTTTCTTAATTCATCATGAGTAAAATGAGAGGGTGTACCATGATAGCATTTCACATTCTCATAACCTATATTAATTGTCTGGAAATCTGTGTCACAAAATCCAGTGTTTTCATCGTTTGTAATCGGTATAGGCTTTGTCATTGGGTCGTGACATTTGGGACAATAAAGAGTCACTAAATGTTCATTCATGGCAATTCTGCTGTTATCATATAACAAGTCAACTGGATCATTGGTGAATGACCTCAACAAATCCAAATAATTCTGTTTGTACGATTGAGGAACATGGAATTCAAAGGTGTAATCATCGATAAATTGGTCAATAATATGCAATGGCAACGGGTAGTTTGCAAATTGGTAAATTTTGTTTCTGATACATACATCATACATTGATTTAGGGTTTAATAAAAATGAATGCCACACCATGATCACATCCAAAGGTGGCATTAATTCTTTCATCATTGATATGAATTTCTCATTCTTGGTGTTCCCGTTATCATAAATATCTTTTTCGTCATCACTTTCAATTGTACCAAATTTCGATCTTATTGAAGACATGAATATTATAAATCTTCTAGATGCATCAGTTATATAAATTTGCCATTTTTTAACGTCATATTCGTTAGGGATTAAGTTATTGCTACCAATGACTTTTCTTTTTAAGACAGAAAATGCTTTTAGTAACTTGAGATGAACAATAGCTTCAGGGACACTGGGTAAAAAACCTGGGTAAGTTATTTCTGATGTATTAATGTCTGGTTGTGACGGATAATCATTGTATCGAAAACTCAGAAAATCAGATAATTTACTATTGTGAAGAATATCAATAAAGTTGGGTTCTTCGTTTGACACTGGAGTGTCGGGTCCACTTGCCAACGTTAACCCGGAAAAATTGAGTTTATTGTCAATGTCGGTTTTTTCACTTTTGATACCCATTATTATATTTATGATTGTTATTATTGTTCTTTTGTAAACAAAACTCCTTGGGAATGTGACAAGAAATATTATTTTTGTTCTTTGAAAACGAATACAGAAAAATCCGACAAAAATTTTTTTAAAGAAACATTGTTTCGAGTTAAACGAATCGAATAAGGTGGTCTAATTTATGACATGCTCAATAAATTTACAGGGTATCTACTAATAATGAATTTTTAGTAATATATTACGGCACGGCCAATAAAAAATTTAAATTATTCCTGTATGAATTCATAAATTAGACGAAAGAATTTCATGTTTGCATTTACAAATTCAGACCTTTTCTTTTTTTTTGCTGCTGCTGCTCCCTGATTTTGTGCCTGGACAGATTGGTAGCGTAAATTGAATACTTGTTACCAATTGATTCATGAGCATACTGTTGAATTGTTCGATTCAGAAATTAATTGTGGGAAAGTAGTTTTAAGGGTTCTATTATTCAGTTTGTATAACATTTGCTGCATTTTGTTAGTTTTAATTTTTAGTATGTTTTAGTTGTAATTTTACACCAAAAATACTTTCACCAACAGCGATTTATTTATCTCTTTAACCGGACATACTAGGCTATTATAACAAGTAGGAACATTGATAATCTATTCTTATTAATCTAGAAATATATATTAAAGTGAAGATAGAAGTGACTGTGATGTAGCTCACCCAACTTGTTAATATATTCAATAAATATTGCCATCAAACAATAAAAGCAGTTCAGATGAGTTCAGTTCTAGATTCTTTTACAATTCAAACAAGGTCTAGTTATATCTGAAACCTCCATAGATTGTGGGTATGTCAATCCTTCAAGTGTCCATGTCAACTAGTGGATATTTTCGCTCTAGAGTAAGGTCACACCAAGTTTTTGATTACCACCATTAAATCAAACAAGCAATCCCTTAGTATGACAACTATTTGTTTCCTTGGTTGCACCTGGTACCTTACAGTCATGCTGATATTTGGTTCAGCTTTTTCTTTTTTTCCTTGTCTGATTGTTGGTAGTCAGTAAATGAGTTTAATGTGAGATCAGGTGTGGTTCGTGCAAGAATAACAAATCTCGATTTGGGCAAAAGAAAACACTAAAGCTCAGAAAACACCCAGAAGGGGGAGAAGGAAAAACAAAAAAAAATTTTGTCTTCCAATATCCAGTGACTTAATCTCATCAACCTTTAACTTTATCAATCAATTCATTTTCTATCATGTCTGGTATGTGAATCAATATATATGATGTTATCTTAGCATTGTCAGTTCACCGAGTTGTAACTGTTATTTTATCTTTTGAGGAACGCTTACTAACAACGTCTTGCTTTTATAGTTGATTTTAACGCTGTGGCCACTGAATTCTGTAACTTTTACTATAACCAATTTGATTCTGACAGATCACAATTAGGTAACTTATACAGAAATGAGTCAATGTTGACTTTTGAAACTTCTCAATTGCAAGGAGCTAGAGATATTGTTGAAAAATTAGCATCTTTACCATTCCAAAAGGTTGCACACAGAATTTCCACTTTGGATGCTCAACCTGCTTCTGCAAATGGTGACATTTTAGTCATGGTTACTGGGGAATTATTGATTGATGAAGAGCAAAATGCCCAACGTTATTCACAAGTTTTCCATTTGATCCCAGATAATGGTTCCTATTACGTGTTTAATGACATCTTTAGATTGAATTATTCCTAGAGAAGTTGGAGAAGAGAATCGTTAAAAAAGGCGATTCAAGGTAATGTAGTTAATTGAAAGCTTTGAATAAATAATTAGTTATAATTCAAGATTTTATAAGATCTTTTACAATTTATGTAAGGATAGCAATGGTATGCACGAAAGTGTTTCTTGTGTTTTTCTCTCATTCTGTTTAGTGTGAGAAATTCGGCAAAAACAACGTTTTCCCCTACTCTTTGTTATTGTAGCCATACCACAACCGAACAAAAAAAAAAACTAGAATACCTAAAAACAACTTCTTTTTCTATTATTCTACTTATTGTCCAAATTCATACATACTCGATACTAGTTACTTACCTATTATGCCAGACTCAGAACCATTGGAGCCATTAAATCAGGAAAGTAGCTCAAATACGGAGCAATTGAAATTGTCCACTACTCCTAATATTCCTGCTCGTCCACAAACAAGACCACAGAAACAATCAACAACAACAACAACAACGGTACCTACTGATCAAGACTCAACTACCGAGACATCATTAGAAAAACCATTAGATAATCCTCAAGATGAACTAGACGAATTGGCTCATGAAATTGAGAAAGTCTTAAGTGATCCTGTGATTCCACCTCGTCCTCAACATGGATCGTCGACAAAGTCAAGTGAAACACAAACAGAACATAAAGAACAAGATTTTGAGCCAGCGCATCCAGCTATTCCTCAACGTCCTACGAATAAAAAAGAAACGATTCAATCAGAGGTGGGTGACCACAAAAATGGACTTGAATCGAAATTTGATTTGAAGGTAAATGAAGAAACCCCAGCTGATCTGGTATCCACTGACAAGGATAAAGTACATATCAAACCCTCTATTCCTACTATACCATCTCGTCCTCAAAGCAGAAATTTGGACTTTTCTGAAGTTGACAACACAAAACCATCAACTACTCCAAGTATTCCTGCTCGTCCTCAAAGACAAAGTACAACAACACAAGATGAATACAAGCCACAAGCTTCAAATACACCTGACATTGTAACTCGTCCCCAAACTAAAACGGAAAAGTCAGTTCTGAACGAAGAATTAGATAAACCAGGTGATGAACCCCTGTCAAAGGACCAAGACAATGAAAGACACACAGATGATAGTAATGCCTCGAAATCAATTCTTGAAACTGAAAAAGCCGTAGCACAGGAAGAAAAGAAAGCTAAGAAGAGTGACGTTGACAATAAGCCATCAGAACCAACCACCAGCACAGATTCATCAACAGAACCAACAGCTCCAGCAAGAGGTTTCAGATTACCTTTACATATGCAGCAAGGTAGCGGACCAATATCTACAAGTACACCAGTTGCTGGATCTGAAGCCGAATTGAATTCATTGAACAACTCAAATACTTTTGGTGATGGAGAAGTCACTCCAGGAAACTCTGATACCAAAGCTACATTTAAGAATGATGAAGATGTAGAAAATGAAAACAGAACTGACTCATCAAGTTTTGACGATGATATGGAAACAATTTCACAAGATAACGAGGATGGTGAACAAGATCGCCGTAACCGTCAAGAAACAGCAACAGAAGAGAATGCACAAGAAAGTGAGGCACCACAATTTGAAACCACTATTATTGAATCTGGTGAAACTGAAGAAAGAGACGGCGACGATACAGATTCGGGTGAGTTATACTCAGAACAGCAACAAAACAAGGAAAAAGAAGAAACTGTTCCGGCTACTAGTACCCCAAAAATACCTCAACGTCCACCAAAGAAACTGTCTTTATCAAGAGCAACAACCAATGATTCGTTAACATCATTGGATAGCACTTCAAAACCACCAAAACCAGTTATCCCGAAAAGACCAACTACTGAGGAATCCTTGTCTAACATAGAGCCAACAATACCAAGCAGACCAGCAACTAAGAAAATTACATCAGTTGGCGAATCCCAACACGAGCCAATTGTTCCAAACAGACCGGGCAATAAAGACTTAGCATCAAGTCAAAAAGATACACAAGTATCCGTGAAACTGAAGCCACCACCACCAAAACCTAAAAAATTGTCATCCAAGATTGCTGCTTTTCAACAGCAATTGTTCAACCCCGCTAATGCTTCCTCCGAAGAAGATGTTAGTTCAACTGGGTCTAAACAACCAGAGTCAGGCATTAGAAAAAGATCTACTGAAAATAGTGTATTACTGAGATTTGGTGGGAAAGCGATTCCATTACCAGGTATGTTTAATCCTAATCAAATGCCCAAACCTTCTATATCTCATGGGGAAGAAACATCTGATGATAGAGAGGAAAAACAGGAAAGTGCAACTGCAAATGCACCTGTTAGAAGAACTCGAGGTCCAAGAGGTAAGAAATTACCTAAAGCTGTTGCTGATGCAGAAGTTAAAACAGAAAGTAGATTTGCCATAGAACTGGGTAAATTGTGGAGCATTGAATTTAAAAAGAAAATAGTAGAGGAGAAAGAAATTACTTCTACTAGTGTTGAAGATTTGAAAAAGCCAAAGATACTTTCTGAAAATGATGAAGCTGGTGACGAGAGCAAAGAAACTGCGGTTGAGAATGAGGTAATAGATAACCCGGAGATCCCTGTTAAAGATGAGTTGCAACACGATGTTGTAGATGTTGTTGGACATCCTGAGAAAGATGTAGTTACTGGCTTAGATGATGATGACGAGGATGTACCTCCTGAAGTAAATGAGAGATTTATTAAAGATGAAGAGATTTCAAATGTCGGTGTTGAAAGAACTATTGCACTGGAAACAACCACAGAAAAGCATTCAACTGATGAAGAAGAAGTAGAAGAAGAGGCTGAAGTGGACTCTGTTGACATTCCAATTCGTCGAGTTGCGGTAAACACAGTTGATTCAACTGAGGTTCAAAAAGATGTCGAGGACGAACCTTAATAAACTAGAAATGGGAACACAAATGGTGGCCAAGGATAATTTTGGAGAAAAACAGCCACCTGAGGTGTTCAGCTTTTCTTAGTTATTTAGCAACGCATATATTTTACTGATATTCATTTCATATTTACATTTTTACTGTTTTAGTCTAGGTTATTGTTTTGTTTTTCTCTTTGTTTTCTATATTTATACGTTTACGTGTTGGGCTGTTTATTTACTGGATATTCCCATTTATTCCGAGATCCATTGTGAACTAACCATAACAACTATTCCCACATTATTGAAGTTCTATGCATAATTACGATGGAATAGCAAACCATCTAATCTTTTATTGTTGTTTGAGCTTTAGTTTCTTTTATCGGCATATCGCCTTTTATACTCAAACACTCCATCCTTGTTCTTGTTTTCGTTTTCAAGATCTTCTTTTAATTGTTTATCTTTTCGTGATGGCTGTGGTGCTGTTGTTGTTGGAGATTTTGCGTCATTTTCATCAAACTCTTTGTTATTCAATTTTTTTCTCAACTCATCAACTCTTGCTTTTGTCTCATCTGGTTCAACTCCTTGTTCTTCCAATTCATCATGTAAATCCATACATTTGACTTCGATTCTTCGTAGTTGTTCATGTTTAGTTAACTCGGACTTGATTTGTTTATATGCTTCCCGTTTATTCTGCGATTGTTTGGCTTCATCGGCTCTCTTTGACATTAATGATTTTTGGTTTTTTCTCGATTCATAATGTCCCGGTTTTGATATTTTATTAGCAATATTCTTTTGAATATGACCAGACGTTGCCGAGCCTCTAACAGATTGTAATCCTATACCATTATATGACATGATGATAAGATGATGGAATAATGTATTGTCAGTGGAGGTTTTCTGTTTCTTTGGTTTTTTTTTTCTGCGCAACACTTTTAAATATCAAGAATTGCAAATCTTGTCAAATATATGCTAGTGGTTTAGGTCCACAGAAAACCAACTTTAGTTCAAATTAATGATATTGGTATTTATAGACACTTTCAGTATCAAGTCTTTAACCTTTGAGTGTATTACAAACCGTAAAGTTGTGTATTTTGAATACCACAGCCATACTTACATGAGAGGAAACAATATACAACGGCAGCTCTTAACTTAGATGTATCGGGAAACCTTCTGATTGGTGCAGAGCATACAGAATAGGCTAGCTAGAAGTCCTGATATCCAAATGTATTAACCACTACAATCTCTTGACAGCTTTGTGAGACTTCTTGCTAACCACGAGAAATCTTGATACAACTAAACTCCACGAAACAATGAATACTCTTCCAATTTGGTAAACTAATCAACCACGTAAAAATACAAAGGAGAGAAAGTTAAATATAGACAGCTCCAATTGACACAATACACGAGTAAGATCTTGTAGTTTTGTGATTGGGATTTCCAATATTCAAACACGAACTAAACGCGGAATTGAATTCACTCTTGGAAAAGAACAATGTAACTAGTAGTGTATTCATGTGGAAAAAAACAAAACAACTAAATTCGGAAAATCACGCGATGAGATCGTTTTACAGCAAATTACGGGATACAAATACCGCCTCACCAATAGGAGTGCAAATCATAACCTGCTTTATTTGAGTTTAACCAATATTAAGACAATCTAATGCGAGAGCAGATGCAAATGAGATCAACCATTAGGCACACAAAGTCAACCCATTGTAGAATGTAAGCAAAATAGACTTTATGTACTAATTGACACATTTGGTCTACTTCAAAATATTTTTTTTTTCCACACACGTTTGTTTATATAAAAATAGTTTCGTAAGACACCCACATAGCAAAAAAAAAAATGAGAAACTCTATTCTCACTAGCTCATTGTTTTTTTATTCATCATTCGTTACTTCTGAGTTTATACTTGCCATTTCCAATCGATCATTCATATCAAATACTCTATTGATACTTTGATTAAAGTGAAATACATGTGCTTAATATAGAAGAAAGTCCGAGATAGCAAACAACAAAATTACATTCAGAGGGTTGACTAGTATTTTTTTACCCGTCCCTTTCAGTTCCATTAGCCATCTTTTCATTGATATACATAATATAGAGATATTCCCACAATGTCTATAAACTTTTTATCCATCCCTCGAAACAGATTCAAAGCAATCGGTGTGTTATCCGTCACTTGTATACTTATATACGTTATATTACACTCCTCAATCATCACTACTGATTTTGATGTTTCTGATTATGGCGATAAATTCATCCCATCTATAATATTTGATGACAACAATGACAATGGTGAAAATCTCAAGGATCCTCAACCTGAATTGGATAACGATAAAGGAAATGGCGAAACTGACACTACAACTTCAAATTCCATGACAACTGCACACACCTTTTGGAAGGGTATTTTTGATACTTTTGATAAATACAAAATGGATTTAGGACAAGACCCAGAAAACGCGGTATCATACGTGGACAAATTGAAACAAAAGCAAGGTCCGCTTAATAAAGAAGTTTTACTTTCAAAAGCAATTGTTTCTAGTGAATTAATGAAACATTTAAAAGAAAAACATTCCGGTGTAGTTGAAGATTTACCATCAGTCATGCCAGGTTCCGTATACAATAAAGGTTCTAAAGGGGTAGTTATAATTGGTGGAGGGAAATTCTCTTGGTTAGCGTATTTGGCATTAGTTCAATTAAGAAATGTGGGGTCAAAATTACCAGTGGAAATTGTCATGCCATCTCGAGCCGATTATGAAAAAGAATTGGAATTTTGTGAAAATACTTTACCTGAAATGCAAGCTTCATGTGTTGTTTTGCCAGATGTATTGGGTGAAGCAGTTATGAAAAATAGAAAATTTGCCAGTTATCAATTCAAAGCATTAGCTTTGGTAGTTACATCGTTTGAACATATCTTATTGTTAGATTCCGACAATATGATTGTGTCTAATCCTGATGAAATATTTGAGAGTAAATTATATCATCAATATGGTATGATCACTTGGCCAGATTATTGGAAAAGAACCATATCTCCACTTTTCTACGATGTGGCTGAAATTGAAGTCAATGAAAATAAAAGAGTGAGATATAATAGATTCCCATTATATAACGCACCAAATGTTCGTAGTAATATTTATACCGATCAAGAACGTGAAGAAGTTCCTTTCCATGACTTACAAGGATCAATTGCTGAATTATCTACTGAATCGGGTCAATTGATTATTAACAAACACACTCATGGGAAAACTATATTATTGGCATTATACTACAATTTCTATGGACCTAATTTGTTTTATAAATTGTTTTCATTAGGTGAACAAGGTGAAGGAGATAAAGATACTTTTGTTGCCGCCGCAGTTGTTACCAGACAAGATTATTATCAAGTTAAATCATTTATTAAAACTTTTGGATATGCTGACTCTGATGATAAATTTCAAGGTGTTTCTATGGGACAAAGAAATCCTTTAATTGATCGTAAACATTATGAAGATCATGTTCTTGCTTTACTTGAGAAAGATTCATTCAAATCACTGTCAATTGCTGATCAAATTGAACAAATGAAGAAATTTGAAAATGAAGATTTTGATCAACATAATTCCATCCCATTATTTACTGTTCATTGTAATTATCCTAAATTGGATCCAAAACTATATATGTCAAGAGATGATCTTTATGATAAGAAGGAGAAGAAATTGAAGTATAGATTATATGGGAACTTGAAATACACTAAAGAGGTAGTTAAAGACGGTGAAACAGGTACAGAAGCGTCAACAGACAAAGTGCAAATTGATTTTGAATTACAACAATGGCAACATATGCAAGATATATTGTGTTTGAAAAAGATTTATTTCACTCACTTTATTGATAATGATATGAATGAATTATGTCAATTTATAGAAAATCAAGTTGCTTGGCTTAGTAAGTCTCAGAATTAGTATAAAAGATACCATATAAATAGAAATATGTCCATATAATATAATAATATTGAAACTCGTTATAATCGTATTCTGGAGTAGAAAATTAGAAATTGGATACCGATGATGTTGTCAAACTATTTACATGTAATAATATTTGACAGCAAGTTATCGTTTGCTTTTTCCTGTTAAAGTTCAATCTGATCACTGGACAGTGGTAATACATAGTTACCTTTCCATGTCATTACTAAGTCTGTTTATTTGCTAATAAAGATATGACTAATCGTTGTTTGTTGTTGGTTTTGTTGGTGATGTCATATGTCTCAGTTTTTTTTTAGTGTGGGTCATTATATTGTATATCCATGCACGACTATATTTAAAAGTGTATGCTTTAAAAAGAAATGATTTAGAGGAACTAAGAAGTCATTCGTGAATCATCAACATCCTCGGAAATACTATTTTATTATATACATTGCAAACAGGGTAATTCGAGAATGATGATAATCAATTTTTTGTTAGCAACTTTAGTAAAAGAGATGTTTATACTACATTTACATTATCACATAAAACCAAAAGTGTGACTTAACTACGTAAAATATTGCTCCTTGTATATAGTTTCGTAATTTCGTACTTTAAACCAATTGAATAACAGGTATTGTTGTTTTTGTTGCTATTCCACAAGGATTCTCTTGTATTCTATTTTATAAAAAAATCTATGTTTACACATTGTTTGAAATAGGAGTAAATGGGGGAAAAAGAGAAGTTAGGGAGACACCGGAAAACATAGAGAAAAAGAGAGAGAATGTGAAAGAATACAATGTGTGTTTACTTGCAATTCATAACTACTTTTGTATAAAATTCACGTTTGGAAATTTAAAAATTCTAAAAATTTATGAGTGATTTATTAATAAGGTTGGCGTTTTCCGTTATAGTGGTAGTTGAAATAGTGGTTGTAGTGGTTACATGTGGGTGAGACTGTTTATTTGTGAGGATGTTGTGGGTTGTGGGTGGTTGTGGGTCATAAATTATTTAGAAACACGTTGATAAGAGAATCCACTAAAAAAATTCATAATCAGATGTCTATATGCAGTATACACCTAATTTTTTTTACTTACTCATACTTAAAATTTGAAATGATAAACAAACAACAAACAAAACTAAATTTGATAGAGATAAAAACCACATGTGTGTATGAAGGTTGAATCCAAAAAATACATATAAATAACCACAATTATTCCTTGATTTTTTCTTTTTCTGATTTTAGTTGTTTTCATTTTACTTTTTATCTTTTATTTACTTCTTGTTATCTAATTTCTTAGATTGTTTTTCCTTTCTCTTTGCTATTACACATTTACAAAGAGTAATTTTTTGAAATCCACAAACCACTCAACCAACCAACAAGAAATCCACATAGAAGGGTATTTAACTATATCTTTCTTTCATTGCATATACACAGAACACTCATCAGCAGAATTAATTTATAAAAACATTAAATTATCCTAAATGTTTAAATCATCTTTCAATGCTAGTAGTTTCATTCCTACATGGTTCAAGAAACTGTCAACATCAACACAATCAAATGCTGTTGATCCAAGTACTATTCCTAGAAACTTTACTATATCGAACACTGATAATAAATTGATCAATGTGTCGATGAACAATGTCCAACACGATGATGATGAATTCATTGATATTGAAACCAAACCTTTGAGTTACGCTGAAGTTGCCTCATTGGGTAAAAACAAAAAGCAAACCAATATGGCCAAACCTAGTAAAGGCGTGATCAATAAGAATCAATTTAACGTGTTAAATGATAAGGATATTAACGCTAATGAAGATAGTGACAAAGATGTTATTCATGGCAAAGAGGTTGATAATTATCAATATGACCCAATAAAGTCTGGTGACGAGTATGATAAAAGTAAAAGTTATAAATTAAAACAACAAAAGTCAGTTCATAAGAAAAAACAATTACATCGTGAGTTTAAAGCTCAAAAATTAAAAGCAAGCGCTTAATCGGTCTTAATTGCTTTTTTTGGGAGGTTGATGATTGACTATTGCTAGGTTTGATTTCCCATTTCTTATAAGTTGCTAGTAATTTGATTTGATTTTTTTTTTGTCTTTTTTCTTTTTAGTTCTTTCTTTCTAACTTGATTCATCTATTCTTTATAAATGTAATAAAAATAAAAAGTTAATTCATTGAAAAAACTTGTAATAGTTGTTTATTGTAGATAGTATTGATCTGTATTGACTTGCTGGTTTTGACAGATTTTGTTATCTTTGAGAAGTAAAGGGAAGAACGGAACTTATCTTTAAAATTAAGCGCGCTTATCATTTATATGGTCCCTCATTTTTACCCCACAACTTATTATGGCGGAATTACGCACCTTCAAAAAAACGAAAAAACACTCTCAATCATGTGACCAGAGCCATGTGCCAAAGATCAACAGAAGTATACAATGTATAATCTTACCATGTATTATTCTATATTCAAAACATTTTAAATTCTTTAAGTTTTAATAATGATTTACCTTCACAATCCAATTGTTTGTCTTTATTATCGTTAGTTGTTATACAACTAATAATTGGCAGTTTTTTCCCATTCAACAAAAACATTTTACTAATTTCTTTCCATTTACCAAATTTTAACTTCTTCTTCAGTAAAAATTTCTTCTTTCTGTTCTTGCTAGATATAACTTTATTATTATTTGATTCTTCTTTGTTGTGAATAGTAAATTTTGGAAAATTTTCTAATATTCGATATTTAATACTTTTAAATTCATGATATTGTAAATCAATCCAAATTTGTCCAATTTCTCCTGGTGCAACACTACAATAATATATATCTCTTAATGTTAAAACTTTACTAAATTCCCAAGAATGAGTCAATTTTTCATAATAAAATATTATACTTAAAGTCAATGCTAAATCAAATGTGTTAATCATGGTATATATTGTTGTGGTTTGAAAATCAATTGCACCTCCATCACCCCATTTTTGATTCAAACAATGGGAAATTGGTATGAATTTAGAATGGATGATTGGTGTTGATGTGGTTTGTACATGTATCCATTGATTGTTTTCATATACTAATGCTTGATCATTATTTATTTTATATACTGTGCTGGTGGTGATTGATGTTAAATCAAAATAAGTTAATTCATCTATATTGTCTTTAATATGTATAATTGGTAATGTTGAAGCCAGGGAGGAGATTGACATGGAAGTGGAATGGGAATGAGAATTGGAATGCGAAGAAGAAGAACATGAACTTATTGAAATGAATATTGATAATATCATAGTAATTAAATGTATGAATTCACTTGTTTTCCTTATTTTCATACAACAAGCTTAAATAAAAATGAATAAATAACTCGTAAGACCAATATTGTTGATTGAAGTAAATGACTAATATAATATCAATATAGACCAAGATTGTGGATAATCAAAATAAATATAAAATTGGTTTACCATAATATTGGAATACAAAAAATTGACCACTTTTGAAATTGAAACTGTGTGTTTAGTAGTTCAGTATTGGAAGATGCCTAATGTGAATTCAATTCACTTTAAAGCGAAAGGTTGTTTGTCAGTAGAATAAATCAAGAAAACTAACAATAGTGGCAAATTTTCATGATAAGGGTGCAAAACTAAACTGAACGAAGAGAGGAGACAAAAAACGAAATCCGATCTTAGCCCCCGCTCTACCCTGTGGCGTATATACTAGGGCATTACAATAAATACAAATTTTTGCATAACACTTTGACTGCATTAAAATTAAAGTTGACGTAAATGAAGCGAAGAACGATCTCGCACGAAAAGCAATAACATAGTCTATAAACTCCTAATTCAATAAGATAATATTAACAAGAAAACAAAAAAAATGAAAATAAACACAATCGTTCATGCCATACCACAGAATTCTAGTCTTTTTTTTTTTTTAATTTATCCAATGACTTGACTGTATTGTTGGGCATCAACATCTATAGCACTTTCGTACTCATAAACTGTTGGTTTACCAAGCAATTTATTCCACCATTCATTCAATTGAACCAATGTGAATCTACTCAATACGGCTGGGAATCTTTGATAACTAGTTAAAACAAATCTTAATGCTTGCCAAACTTCATCAAAGGATAATCTGAAGTCTTCAATAAAAGTTCGATCTTCAGGTTTTGTGTGGGCAATTTCTTCTAATGTAAGTCTTTTTTTGTCAGTTTCTTGAGGTTGTTTTTGTTGTTGATTTTTGGGGGTGTTGGTTTGGTCAGGTTTTTTCTGAGGTAATGGACTAACAAATGGGAAGGCAAATCCGTTACCTGGTTTGTTGTTTTGTATTTTGTCGTAAACACCAGGTTGGGTTAATCCTTCAGCAATATCTTTAAGGTGTTGCAAATACATTTCTTTAAACATATTAATACTTTCAATAGATTTAGATAAACGATCAAAAGTATTAATCAAGGCAACAATTTCAATTCTTCTAAATTTCAAATTGTGATTATCATAGTTGTCATCTTCAAATAAAATCTTGAGAGCGGTACCATAACCAATGGTTTGGATTTTCCCCCACATTCTGCATCTATCACAACCAACACAATCCATAATGGCAGAAATGTTTCTAAATCTTGATCTAAATTCATCTCTCAAATTGCTATTATCAAACAAGTTGGAAGTATTAAACACAACATTTGCTTCCAAACTAGGAATAATGTCATCTAACAACAAACGATCATAAACTTCGACTGATTCGACATCATTATTAGCCAATAAATGTTGCTTTTGAGCTGGAGTAATGTCATCATACCCCAGTTGAATGAACTCTCTCAATGGTAAAATTTCACTCAATTTAACTATAGCTTGGGACACTAAGGCATAATTGAAATAAATATTAGATAATCTGTCATTATGCATACCTACTCTTTCCATAAACATCTTTAAATTAGGATAAAATTCACCAGTTTCAGAATTCAAATATTCTCTTGATAAATGTACCGCAATTGAAGCATGCATACCACTAACAACACGATAAAACAAGTTCTTTTCGATACATTGTTCACCACCATTGTCGGCATCATTTGTCATTGACATTGGATTAGTATTAGGGAAACAATTTTCCAGGTAAATAGCCTTCCAAACATCAAAACTTTGATTACCACCATACCCAGTAAATCTTTCTGGGTTATTTACCAAGTTGACATAAACACAATGATGGTCATCATCTATTTCACTATAATCTAAATCTTCACAAGTTTGAACTTCTTCGGTTTCAATGGAATTATCAATTGATGATTTGTCAGGTAATGAAATCTTACCTAATCCTGAAGGTTTCAAACTTTCATTGGTGACTTGACTCCAATTGAAATCTTCCAATATTTCAACAGCACAGTTTTCACTAGCACAAAAATGTTGAGCATTCCAAAAACGACATTGTTTATCTAAATTGACTTTAAAATAACGGAAATACAGGGTCTTGACTAATTCCGACAAGTAGGGACGAATATCTTTATTCAATTCATCAATGTAGGTGAAAGTTGTATTACAAGTGGGAGTTATGATCTGTGAACAAAATTCTGGTGAATCAAATGGACTGAAACTCAGTTTTGGTAAAACTGCTGACACAGGTGATACTGCAACAGTGGTATTTATGATAAATTGTACGATTAGTAGTGAAAATAATCTGAAAATTTTCATAATGGAGAATAGTGATTTAGAATGGGTTTTTTTGTTGTTGTGTTGTAAGTTCTAATGGGAAGATTATTGGTATTATTTTTTCAAACAAATTAAAGATAAGATCTAATATGATAATCAAGGATGAAAGGCAAGAATGTTTAATAAGATTATAGAAACCAAACTAAGAAAAGATAGTAAGTGTTTTTTCTGAGTTGTATTTATTTGGAAATTTGTTGTTGACAGGTGATATAAATAAAAAGTAATCAGTTGTGCTGGTGATATATCTTTTATATTATTTTATATACATGCAACTACAATTTGAAATTTTTTTTCTTTTGTTCGTTTCTTTTTCTAATGTCTTCGGTTTTCTTCTTTTTTCGGAAATTGTTTTTCACTTTAATCTTTGTGCAGAATTTGCATTCAATTCTATCCATCTGTACAAGTGGCGGCAAAATCTATGCTCTAACTTTATTTTTGTTGTTACACGTTATCTGAAAGTGAAACAGATCATCTATGAACTCATTGGTTTTATATTACTGTCTTTACATTATTATTGCTTGATTCAGTGGCAAAAAGACTGGAGATCATTCGAGTTTGTAATTTGATTTATTTTTTTTTTTTCGCTGGCATCTTCTGTCATGTTTGTGTACTGACATAGCCGATTTGTACGATCACTCAAATCGGAATGAAATCGATACACTTGCAACGTCTGTATACTACAAGTACTAGGTAAAATCAATAACTACACCCCTTTCAGCACATGAATCTTGGAGTTCTTTTGTGATTTGCTTAAATTCGGACATTCTATATTTGTCAGCATCTCCGAAATTGTTAATAACTAATTGAACACGTAAGCAAATTTTAGTAATGTGCCGTATGCAGGATGTTCATAAATCAGATGATTTCGAATTTTAACGATTATTTTTTTGCCACCAATAATAGACAGATGTAAACACAATTCAAAGCTTGGTTTTCGGGAGATACTTACGTGTCATTTCGTCAGACAAGGTTGTTCTTTGCTAATTCGTTTTAGCTACACGTTCCAGAGTTAATATCAATTAAGTATATTTGTACATTTTTTGTCTATATGTAATGTTAGTTGTACTTAAATCTCTTGACTTAGTCAAATTTGATCTTTTTGGCAGTCTTGGTCATATCAACATCCTTATAAAAGGCACCATACACACTATGGGCTTTCTTTTTGGTATGTCCACCGAATTTCAACAACTCTTCAGGTACAGGTTGATTGGCACCTCTCAAGATATTACACAAAGCCCCACTTAAATGTTTCTCGTCTTCAGTGAATAAAGTATGGGCAGTACCTTTAGCACCAGCTCTTCCGGTTCTACCAATTCGATGGACATAATCTTCAATGGTCAATGGGAAAGTTAAATTGATAACGACCTTAACATTGGGTATATCTAATCCTCTAGCAGCAACATCTGTGGCCAATAATAAATTGCTTTGACCAGATTTGAATGCACTTAAGGCGGCCGTTCTTTGTTGTTGAGACAAATCACCATGAATAGCAGCCACTGAAAATCTATTTCTTTTCAAGAAATTTTCAATTCTTGAAGCTTCCTTTTTATATAAGGCAAAGATTAATATTTTATTATCAGAAGATTCATTAGCATTGTATTTACGTAACAATTGAATCAATTTCTTTTCCTTATCAAATTTATTGATCACTTCAACAACTTGAGTGATTCTTTTGTTAGCACTTAATTCGTCACGGTCCCCAACTGTCACTTTTACTGGAGAATTCATGAAATTATTAGCCAATTCTCTCACTTCCTTAGGCCAAGTGGCAGTAAACATTAAAGTTTGTCTTTCAGAATTGCTGGTATTAGAAATAATGGTTTTAATATCTTCTTCAAACCCTTTTTCAAGCATTCTATCGGCTTCATCTAAAACCAAATAATTCACTTTACCCAAATTTATAGCACCATCATTAATCAAATCGACTAATCTACCTGGTGTAGCAACAACAACATTAGCAGTTTTAAGTTTTCTAATTTGATCATCTTTAGAAACCCCACCATAAACAGCAACACAATTGACACCACTATCAGCTGTTAATTCAATCAAATTGTCATAGATTTGTAATGCTAATTCTCTAGTTGGTGAAATACATAATACAGATAATGTTTTTGTGTTTCCAGTGGTAATGATATTATTGATGGCAGGTACACCAAAGGCAAATGTTTTACCAGACCCAGTTTCAGCAACACCAATCACATCTTTACCTGATAATAAAAATGGCCATGAAACTGATTGAATTGGGGTTGGTTTATCAAATTTAGATAATTTTGAAGTGATGGCTGAAGTTAATTGCACTTGATCAAATGATAAAATAGGACGTAATGATGATGATGAAGGATCTTCAACAGTGATTTCATTATCACTAAGGAATTTGTCAATATCTGATTGTGAAACAGACGATAACTTGGAAGATTGTGTATAGTTGGTAGAACTTGATGAATCATTTGCAGCTGGTTCAACTGGACTTGACTCAGAATCTTTATGTTTCTTCTCCTTTTTATGTTTCTTTTCCTTCTTTTCCTTCTTTTCCTTCTTGTCTTTTTTATCCTTTTTATCTTTCTTTTCTTTCTTCTCTAATTTTCTTTGCTTCTTAGAATCTGCTATTTCAACATCTTCGTTATCATGCTTTCTTTTCTTATCCTTATGTTCCTTTTTATCTTTACTCATAGTTTGTTGTTTTGTTATATACTTTCGTTGATTACTGCAAGAAGTATTCGTGAAAAAAAAAAAAAAAAATAAAAATACAAATAAAAATTTTCCACTGCTAAAACTCATCTCATTCCGATTTTCAATTTTGTTACACAAACATAAATCATGCTCATTAAATGCAAGAAAGGGGATTGTTTTGCATACTCTATATTAAATCTGTAATAATGTACTATACACGAAAAAACTTCATAATACCTATATATATATATACAACCCTTGATATTAACTCTATCCATTTAACAACTTCCCAATAGAAAGTGCACTCCGATGTTCTTCTTGCTTGATTGGCTTGTTTTCATCTTTTGTGTCGTTATCACGTGACACACCCTCACTATCATTTTGATCTTCTTTAGTCAATTTAGTTTGTGAATTAATATTATTAAATCTATAACTGGCAGTAAAATCAATAGCCATTGGTGCTAATGATTTCGGTCCAGCACAATTCGAGCAACATTTCTCTGAGTGATTGGTTATAGGTGGTAATTTTGTTTCACTGTTAGATGAAGTTGAAGATGTCAATTGAATAGAAGGTAATCTTATGTTTTCTGGTGTATAACCCCTCTTTGTTATATGTATTGGAGCACGCAAGGAGCCGTACGACTGTGAAGTAGGAGAAGTTGTGATTTGTTGATGATGTGGTTGTGATTGCGTCGGTGGTGGAGGTGGAGGCGGACCAGGAACAGGTCCGGGTCCATTAGGTATTCTTCCAGATCCACTATATGGCGGATAGTATGATGAAGGAATTACCGATGATGCTCCTGGAGAATATGATGACGATGATTGCATTGGTGAATGAGAGAGCGGTGCTGTTTGATATGGTGACTGGTATGATATTGGAGGAAGTCGATTAATGGCTGATGAAGTAGTCGAATTTATTGGACGATGTTGATACGGATATTGTGGTGGTGGTTGATAATAATGAGGTGATCTTGTCGGAGTTTTCGTTGTTGTCGTAATATTTGTAACATTATTATTGTTCTCATTATTATGTGGAGTCGGAGATATCGGGTCTGAAGCAACAATGGGACTTTGATCAGACAGATGCATCTGAACCTCATCTTTTGATTTTTTGTCCGAAACATTTCTTTTTCTTCGTTTAATAGTGGGTCGTTTCATTTTGATTGGACGATGAGATCCGTGCAACCTATAAAATAGACCACAGGCATTACAAATCGTATTTCCCGCGTCATCTCTTCTCCATAATGGGGTTATTGTTGTTCCACAATTAAAACATGCAATCGCTAGAGAGCTTTCATCTTCAGTAGTAGCGTCAGTACTCGTACTTCTTTTCAAACTTTTATCTATAGGAGCTCTTGATGAATCGTTTTTCGGTGATTTTTCCAACGCTTTTTTCGCCACTATACGATTATTATAAGCAGGACATCCCTTACAGGCAGCCGATCCTCCAGTACCATTACATCTTCCATCACCTTTACATGAACCTTCTTCCTCTTTGACAACAGCTATTGTGTTTGGTGGCCGTTTAAGATTTACAGGACGATGAGTGTTATTTGATCGATAATATAAGCCACACGCATTGCATATTAGTGTGCCGTCTGGGGCTCTTCTCCATAACGGAGTTTTGGTAGTTCCACAATTAGAGCACTGTTGGCCATCTGTAGGCTGTGGTGGTGTTTGCTGGTGGTGGTGATGGTGGTCGGAATTCTGTGGCAGTTGTGCTGGTGTTGTGTGCGGTGATTTCGCCGTAGGTAACATCTTCGGTAGAATTGGTTGTTCTTTAGTAGAAGAGTTGGGTATTGATTCTGTAGGTGAGGTAGGCATTAATATATTAAATGATTGTTATAGCGTTAAATTCATAAACGGTGGTTGACTTTGTTGAAATGCAGACTCAAAATTATAAATGTGGATTGGAAATTGGAGGAAAGTGTGTAATATTATATTTGTAACAGAATTTGAAACTTTGGTGGTCTTCTCTGTGTATATGTATGATTCTGATGCGGTGTTTAAATGATTTATGAAGTGTTGAATTGAAAAAAGAAACTATTATATGGTTGATATAAAAATGAAGTTTTTATCGTAAATAATCTGGGATTTGAAAAATATTTATATATATTTTGGGATCTCTTTTTTTTTTTCTTCGGTTTCTTTGTTTTATAATGTATACAAAAATACACTATGAATGAGGTGATTTTGATAAAAAAATGTGTGGGTGTGAAAAATGGGATCAACTGGATGTGAACTAAAGCGAAATTGGCCACTCCAACGAATAATGTAATATATATACTCTCAAACAGTAACTGGTACTTGAATTAATAAGAAAACTAATGATACTGTTAACAAACAAATTAGATGAAAAATTAAGAAAAAGCCCAAAGTGTGAATTAGAATGTGAGCAAATATTTTTTGAAAAATGCAGATATTAGACACTTATATATATCTGTAATGTAATACATGTAAATGCATATATGCAAACCTACTGGAAAAAAAAATAAAAGGAAAAGGGACAAAGCCTACGATAAGTAGTCTATATTCTGACAAATCAAACTGTGGAAGAGTAATACTAATTATGCTCAAACGAAGAATTTAACTTGGAATACACAAATTAGATTGACCAAACGCCATTGTGGGTGGCTTTATTTGCTCAATTAGAATTTATTATTGGTTTGTTTTGTATATAACCTTACTTTAGTTTTGCCTCTCGTCTCCTTTTGTGTATTGTCACAGTTTTAAAAAGCATGCCAAAGCATTGGTGCTGTTTGACATAAAAGTATGAGAATTTTAACTAAAAGAGTGTACTACTTCCGATTCAAACTAGATGTCATCACTTACACAATACCCAAAAAAAAGCGTATTTCCGAACTATCTTGAATGGACCAAACCAACTTGATAATTCTTAATAATATTCAGTAATTGCACTAAGCGTTGCACATGTAAAGGGCCAAGCATTTTATTCTGGTAAGTATTACAATCAATACTTAATCAGATAAATCAAAATACTCATTGTTCAACACCGATGAGGAAGTTATTTATTTTTTTTTTATTCTTCTCTCGGTTATGTCTGACTTTATTAATTCAATCAGCCCAACCTGCATAATTTTAAAGTATTCGAGCTAAATTATTTTTTCAAAATCCCGTCATTCCAACCAATAGAATTGATTGGATTACTAATGGCTTTTTTGAGTTTTTTCTGTTGGTTGCACGTGACTGAGAGTGTCCTACTAAACTATGCTATTTTCCAAGTTGATATGATACCTAATTAGGAAGTCAACCAAACCGAGGGTAAAAAGGACTTTGATGGTTACAAAAACACGCTTTCTTCTTTTTTTTGACAAGTTTGCTTCACAGGTCATTAATATTTAATCAATTTAAATGTTGGAATCATTGATCATGCAGATTGACTCAACATATTTTGCAAACGTACTACAATTGCTCGCCCCCCTATTTTTTTATCTTTTTTTTGCTTACAGCCTGGTTTAGACGATGAAACTCAAATTCATATCAACTCTCTTTGCCTCATCAAGCCAGTTTACTTTTTGCCTTTACTCTTCTCCTATCGTATCTTGAATATTCTTTTGTGGTAAAATCTTTCTGTTGGTTTTATAGCAATCAAGGTACATATTCCATTTGTCCTTCAGAATTAAAAGTTTTAAACTTGTTCGGATTTGAATATCCGTTTATGTTTGTAGTTGATAGGTTGATACCAAAAACAATCTAAATAATAAATGCAGTACCAAAAGCATCATTTAGTAGAGAAAGTCACGTCTAAAAAAAAAATAAGAAATCTGGTGTTTTTTTATCGCGCGCGTTTGTTTGTTTGTTTATGTTTTGGTTTTGGTTCACAGGCTTTAATTTTTTTTTTAGGGGGGAAGGGGGACGGGCTGCTCCATGGAAGGGTGGTAACCCATTCCCATTCGGCTGCAGAGCTCGCCGTATTATTCATGACCACCTCCTTCCAAAGTTCTCTTGCCAACTCTTCTCTTTATATAATAACTCCTTCGAAGTTCGTAGTAACCATCGGATAAAGAGGTGTTGTATTTATATATAATCTAACAACAAGTACTATCCCTTAACCTATTAGCTCAATGTCATTCTTCATTAAACAAGAGATATGGTAATTGTTGATTAGACAACAGTTGGGTATCCATTTGTATTGGAACGCTTTTTTTAAACTGCTGTTTTATTGTAAAAATTATTGTCGTCTTTCTTCATAACATTATTTGTAACAGTCTCTAACTGTATTGTTGGGCTGACAGTAGAATATTGCGGTCATTTTTAGGAGTGATTATAATTCTCTGTGAGAAACGCAAGCAACAAAAAAAGAACAAAGGAAACACAATCATGATTAATTATATTAATAGTAGAAACTAAAGGGTGAGCTAGATGACTGAGCGTGCGAAAAAAAAAAAAACATCATCCAAAGTATAAACAAAGTATTCTTTTTTTTTTCAATTTTACAACCAAAGATAAATAACTACACAACAACCAACATTACAGCCAAAACCACATATCTGTGCAATATTTAAGCTCCAATGGATTCAAACCCGTGTCAAGACGTATCGGGTGATACCAGTAGCACACCAATGGCCAACAATAATCCCACTAATGACAGCACAATCTCCTCTCAGAACCATTCTAAAATTGGCTTGAGAAAACACCAACAACAACACTACCACCAACACCTGCACCTGCAAATGCATTCTCATTCACAGCAGTCACCTTATATTAATCAATTGGAATACTTTACCAATAACCAGTTTTCACGCTCTTTCAATAGTTTAATTTTGGAGGATGCCAATGATGCCAATACCAACAATAGTTCAACAACAACCTTAAATAAGAAAACCATTAACAAGTCACCACCATTCAATATCAAGCAGGACTTATTAAACGATAGTATCGACACGTTTCTTGATAACTCCAACACGGAAACGATAGAAGATGGAGACGTCACAACAACAGACGACGATCACGATTTTGATGATGAAGATATTGAAGATCCTGAAGCAGTGCAGTACACCCCAACTTTGAATATCTTGAAATCCAAAAAAGTCGATAGCTTCAATATTATATCTAGCAAGCATAGAAAGAGCAATAGTCAGATTACCTACAATCTGCACGTACGGAAGCCATCCGAAGAAGATACGTCATCATCGATGGCTACAATAAGGTTATCTAACAACTCACAAAGTTCAATTAAGAGATCGTCAAAGTATTTGAATTTATCTATTGATTCCAATTTGAAAACGGTTGATGGAGGTAAAATTCCCGATGAAATAGATGACATTAGTTTGAACGAAATAGATGTTGCAGTGGCACCTAACGATTTTTCATCACCACTATCAGCAAGAAAGCCGGACATATTTGCTGCTATAACTGCAGCAAACGGGAATTCCAATAATCAATTTAAAAGGCCACACAAGTTGGTTAGTCAATCGCCTTCCCCGTCGTCAAAGAATAAGTTTCGCATATCATCATCAACTACATCTTCGCCACAGTCTAACTTGCATTCACCTTCCAAGTTGGGACTGAAAGGATTCAAAATGTTTAAAAATGCAAATAGAGACGCGATAATGTCGTCAAGCAGAGTTATGACTCCAGAAAAACCGAAAATGGTATCTAAAATATTTGGCAAGTCAGCAAAAATAAGGCGAGCTTATACCCCAACCCATACATCTACCCCAATGGCTGTCTCATCACTCAACCCTCCTTCATCATCTACACTGAATTCAACAACGGCAGCAATAACATCTACAAGTCCACCAGCAAATGAGCATTATGATATTGACAATGACTTTGACAGTCCGTCAAAAAATAGAAAACTGTCTAATATTTCTGCATCTTCAATTATTATTTATCAAGATGAAAATCATATCAAGTCAAATCATGCTAGAAAATCTAGTAATCCAATACCATACCCTCCGACCGAACCACTACCGACAAATATTTCTGCTTCTGTGGCTGAAACAGGGAAAGGGTCAACTACAACTAAAAGCAACCTATCTAAGGGTTGTCCCTTATTTGATGATAAAGAGAATAAAGCTTCTTATCAGTTTGTTAAACCATTGCAAACAGCTTTCAATTCCTCGGGGTTGGTCAAAAAGAATAGCATAAGTGGTCTGCTGGACAGGAAACTACCTCCAGAAACACCAATCAAAAGAAATCCATTAATGATTTTAAATACCAACAAAGTTGTACCTCCATATAGCAGTGGATTTGCTGAAGGAAAAGATGTAATGGGTGATCAACATGATATATATTCCCATATTCCATGTCAAAATCAACGTTTTCCTGGCAGCGTGAATCCCAACACTACTACGAACAACAACAACACTCAACAGCATCATGATAGTGATCTTTCTATTGAAGTTGGAAGGAATAATTCTTATGATGCCAGTAGTAGCACTATCAATAACACAAGTTATATCAAAATTTTCCCTTCTTCGGAATTGAAAAAGGAGCAGGTGCTTCAGCGACCACAAGAAGATTTAGAATTAGTTTTCAATTCTGACATTGAACTAGATGATAACATAATACCAGAAACACCAACAAAGAAACTGCTACTACCGAATCAGCACCATCAACATCACTTACCCCTTTACACGCAATCCAAGAGTCCATTGTTGAAGTTTGACACTGAGAAAGATGGAAGAAGGAATTTGTCAATAGTCTTAGATAAATCAAATGCAACTAAACGAGAAATTAGCGAACCACCTTCAACACCAATCAATATGTCATTTGCAAAGAATAGTTTTAAGAAACCTATGAATAATGCTGAAAGAGGTGATGACCCTGATAGTATAATTGCTCAACGCATAGATATTATGCCATCGTTAGATGAAGCTGACTCGGTGTCTGTTTATCCTTCAAAGATAGATGAACATTTAATTGAAAAGTTTGGAATGAAGAATATCAAGTATATTGGATCGGGAGCATTTTCCATTGCTTTTGAATGTTTATTTAATAACGAAAAGTTTGCTATCAAAAGAACCAAAAAACCACTTATGGGAAAATTGGAGAAACAAACTATAAAACGAGAAATTGAAGCATTGAGAGTGTTGACAAGCATTAAAGAAGATGAAGCAACTAATATGCAAGAACAAGAAGAAGGGAAAGAGTATCTAGTTTATTTCATTGAGGCCTGGGATTTTAATAATTACTACTATATAATGACAGAATTCTGTGAAGGTGGTACATTATTTGATTTCTTAGAGGAAAATAAACATTACAAAATTGATGAATTTAGAATTTGGAAGATCCTAATTGAAATTCTAAATGGGTTAAAATTTATTCATCTGAAAAATTATTTACATTTGGATTTAAAACCAGCAAACATTTTTATCACTTTTGAAGGGTCATTGAAAATTGGTGATTTCGGATTGGCTACTAAATTGCCTATACTAGAAAAGGACTTTGATCTTGAAGGAGATCGTAATTATATTGCCCCGGAATTGATTAATGACAAAATTTATACTCCGTTTGCAGATATTTTCAGTCTTGGATTGATTATATTGGAGATCGCTGCTAATATAATTTTACCAGATAATGGAACGCCATGGCGTAAATTGAGAAGTGGAGACTTGAGTGATGCTGGCCGATTATCAAGTGATAATATTTCAATGTTTTTACAACACAATCCAAATACCAATAGCAATATCAGTGGCAGTGGAAGTAGAAGTGGTAGTGGCAGTACAGGAGGCAATGGTAGTGCTGGTGATGGATCCACGAATTCGACTAATTTTAGTTATAATAGTTTGCTGGGCAATTCATTAACTTTAAACCCACCAGTCAAAGCAGTACATGGTACAAGTGACACTAATAACACATTGGCTAGTGAATTAAGTAAAAACATAGAAGGTTTGATTCCTAGTTGGGCTCCAGATTTTTTGGTCCATGGGGATCTGATGAATTTGGATAAGTTGGTGAATAAAATGTTGAGACCAAACCCATTTGATAGACCAAGTGCTTGTAATATATTAGAAATGCCTGAATGTTTAATTGTTGAAAACCGCAGGAAATGTGGTGCTACTATTTTTGAAGGAGAATTTGGTAGTCCACCTGATGAATAAGTGATAAATATTTCCTTGAACAAAGAAGAGAATTGATTTTAAAAAAATTTGTGTATTATTATGAATCATTTATGTATATGTTGCGAATGTTGTTAGTTATTATGTTACAATTTACAGTTAGAAATAATATAAATTACAAATTTTTTTTTTTTGCAATCTTACTAGTCTTGAATTGAATCTCTTGAAATGATTTCACTAATGAAGTGATTAGAAATCAATAATCAATTTGAGTTAATTAGAATTGGATACAGCAAATAAGCATGGTTATATACGTTATTTAATATGATGAAACCAAGTGTTTTTTTTTTTTTTGGTTGCGAAATTTACCAAAATTTGTGAGTAAAAAAAAAATGAATTGAGTTTTTATCAAAAAAATCTACTGTTCGTGCAAAATGGCACATTAGCATCATGCTATCCAAAACCAACCTTGCCAATACCCAACATCAACGATCATGAATAGCTTCAGACAATAAATTAACCCCCCAACAAAACGATGAGGCTAGTTTAAAACTCTATTGTTCAACCCCTATGTTTGTTTTTTACCAAAAAAATGATGACCTCAAAATAACTTTTTGACAGTTCATTTTGCCGTTTCATTGTTAAATTAGTTGACTATAATAACGACAAAGAATTGCTTCAAAAGTATTTTGGCTATTGATTAACAATAGACTATTGTAATCCCTCTTCATCACCTAAATAAATGTCGATAAGAAACTATAAAAGCTGGTAATTTAGATTTAACCTGTAATAGAAAGTTCCACAAAACAAGAAATAGCATTATTCTTATGCAATCATTTGATAGTTAATCCGAGTTCCTGAATCACGAAAAGGATAAAACAACAAAAAAAAACACAAAATTTGGAATGATATACACAATGTGGAAAGCTACGAACTTGGTGAACATCAGGTGGTATTCAATACCGCTTACGGTCGAATTCATCTTTATAATGTCTTGAAAAAAGTGCGAGTCTTTAGTTTAGTCAAATTGTCGTCAAACATAGCAGTGTACTAAAATATCTAATAAAAGTCAACAACAATAAGTAACTGAAAAATCAGTAATGATGGAAATACGGTAGTAGTAGTTAGTTAATTAGTAAAAACAGTAATTCCTAAAAGCTAAATGAAACAATAGACTAAAGATAGAAAACAACCAAACGCATTTAATAGACACTATAGCTATTGTTTTATTGTTTCAGATTCAACTAACCAGTTTAGCGTAGTCAAAACATGATTGATTGGTTAAGGACTTGATCTAATTCTTATTGGAACCAACCTAGGTTTTGAAAGATATGAATATTGCTAGTATGTAATTGTGATTAATTAACACAAATGAGCTATTTATAGCTGACACGCATAATTGAACTTAATGTGGGAGACTAAAATTCTGTTTCAAGTTTGGATCTCTTTATTCTTTCTTTTTTTGTACGTGTTTCATAATACACCGCGTTAATTATCGTTACCACCACAACCACAACTGTCACCGTCGCCACCGCCACCGCTATTATCCTTTCTTACTATTACAAAGAATAAACAAACTAAGAACAAAGGTATCAAAGTATCATAAAATACAAAGGGTTTAACAATAGATTTAAATTTATCTTATTTTTGAACTAAGTTACAATTAAAGGTTGGTATACTTGGTTCAAGTTTGTTTATAATGTAGATACCACTTTTTATTTTTAGTTTTTGGGCTCATTAGTTTCAACGTGCTGTAGTGTCTCGCCTTGTTTTAAATTGGAATTTTGATTAACACGTAAAAACAGGTACATGTGCATGAAAAGCTGGACAATCAAATTATAAACTATTACTATCTTTCTCCAGACAGTCTATTTGCTTGATAATTTTGGAGAACATGCTTAGCCTTTTTTTTTCTTGTCAACTAATATGTGATGGGATGAATCGGTCATCTGTGAGATCACTCTTGACATTCAAATTGGTGTGATTTATCTACAGGGATTTAGCAAGGGGCTTCACTAGTGTCATTTTGCATTTGTCTCAATTCTTCCTTCTTTCCCTCCCCTGAAAACTAAAATTCGAAATAAAAACAAAGAGCACTTCAAATGCAAAAACAAGACATAGAAGCCACAAAGCAATTTCTGAAACCAAACACACATACTTAAGCTTACACAAAATCCCTAGTTGTTAAAAAAATAAAGAAGAACAAGAAATCACGGCCCTTGTCAATCATTCTAAACAATAACAATTATTGGCAACCTAAGACACCAAGAAATGATGAGGCCAATTTCTGCTCTCATAATATTCGTAAACAACACACAGGATTGAAAGTGGAAATAGTGTAAACACTTTCAACTGGACTGAGAGATTCAGCTATTGTTCCGCTCATATCATAAATTTGCTCACAAGCCTCTATTTCCTCGTTTCTATTTATTTCTCTTCAGATGGATGGCACTGGTTGTCAAATTTCCTCTTTTTTTCAAATCTATTTTCTTTTTTACAACCACTTTGTGGATTGCTGCAATATTTGGAGAATAACTACACCAATCAATCCTTTCTGCTACAGTTAAAACAGATTGAGAAATGAACCCCACATCCCACGGCTCTAATCAAGCTCAAACTTGAATGTCAACATCTGAAAAGGAGTTCTACATCTTACACAAATTAAATGAAAGGTACACAAAATAACAGCATTGGCTGTTTTTCTTTCTTTTCTGTCTTTCTTTCCGTTTCACCAACCATCGAACAAACAAAACTTCACCCTCCAACCCTTGGAAGACGCACAAGAGGAGACTCAAGTTCTTATACCATTGGACTCTCATTGGAACCTCACACATTCAGTTATTGTTTGATTTGCCATTTAGATTGTGATTTAGGATTTCTTACATCAAGCAGAATCTAATTGTCAGCCATCAATTTGGTTTCACAGTAAGCACCAGTACGGCCTCGAATTGTGTGTGTATATAGGTGTGTACAGAGTGATAAAATTTGTTTTAAAACATAATTTTGTCACTAAATCACCATCAATTGTTGTTTTATTTTTTTTTTCTTTTTTATTTTTTTACAACACCAAAAAGAAATTGGAAAGAAAATACAAAACTGACACAACACTATACAACACAACACAACATTTGCAGATAATGCAGTATATATACACATGCAAAAGACATTCAAAAAATACACCAGTAAATGAAAGCAAGAAAAATTATAAATATAAACTTAGATCAAATTGTCTTCAATTAAATTTTTAATAAAATTTTATAATTTTAATTACTTTCTAATAAGAATAAGATTATTGTTTTTTTATTTAACCAGAGTTAAAATTCCTACCCAAGAATCCTACAACTTTACTTTATTTGTGGTTTCTTCATTACTTTCAATTATTGCCACTTTCATCAGCTCCTTCAATAAACCACAACCTTCATTTGTCATTTGATCTTCACGATAATCAGACAATTAGTTGCCAAAAAGAAAAGGAAATTCCAAAATAATATCCCCAAAAAATAAAAGAAAAGAAAAGAAAAGTCAGAAGCTCCTTTCATTTTGTCTTCATTTATATATCTTTGCAAGTCCAAGTAAATTGTTTTCCCAGTCAGATTTTTTTTTTCTTTTCGATAATTGATTTTTAAGGTTTCTACTCTTTTACTTTTATTCATCAAGTTTTTAAGTGTTGTTTACCTTAACATATCATCAATCCACTACACCCTAGAACACGTCTATAATTGTTACACAATTTAATTTAAACAGTCTTAACAATAGGGTAAAGGAAAAAAAAAAGGAATTTGTTTTTTACCCCTGCGAAATTTTCGAGATTTTAAATTTTTTTTCTGCTTTATATTTGGAAACTAGAAAGAGTGATTTATATTTTATAATCATTTTATTTTCATTTGTTGTTGTTCCTATTTTTATTACCAAATATCCATATTATTTGAACAACCAGGACAGTTCTTTCCAACTGATTTAATTTGTTCCCATTTTTTTTCTAAAAAAAAACAGTAAAAGCTGGCTTGTTGTACCTTGGTTCAGTTTTGTTTTTCCTGTCAAAAATATCGTTTGTTTGCCTTATATGACTACACCACTATCGAGTTATTCAACTACCGTTACCAATCACCATCCTACATTTAGTTTTGAAAGTCTAAACTCAATATCTAGTAACAATTCAACAAGAAATAATCAATCGAATAGTGTAAACAGTTTATTATATTTCAATTCCAGTGGTTCAAGTATGGTGTCATCATCGTCAGATGCTGCGCCCACGAGTATTTCCACAACCACGACTTCAACAACTTCCATGACAGATGCAAGTGCCAATGCTGACAATCAGCAAGTGTACACCATCACTAAGGAAGACAGTATTAATGATATCAATCAAAAGGAGCAAAACTCATTTAGCATACAACCAAATCAAACACCAACAATGTTACCAACCTCATCTTACACCTTACAAAGACCACCGGGTTTGCACGAGTACACGTCATCGATATCTTCAATTTCATCAACAAGTTCCAACTCCACATCAGCACCAGTATCCCCTGCTTTAATAAATTACTCACCAAAGCATTCTCGAAAACCCAATTCTTTGAACTTGAACCGAAATATGAAAAATCTATCATTAAACTTGCATGACTCAACAAACGGTTACACTAGTCCTTTACCCAAATCAACAAATTCAAATCAATCAAGAGGTAATTTCATCATGGATTCACCCAGCAAAAAAAGTACTCCTGTTAATCGTATAGGCAACAATAATGGAAATGATTACATAAATGCTACCTTATTGCAAACACCATCGATAACGCAAACACCAACCATGCCACCCCCATTATCACTTGCTCAAGGTCCACCTAGTAGTGTAGGATCTGAATCAGTATATAAGTTCCCACCAATAAGTAATGCTTGCTTGAACTATTCAGCTGGTGATTCTGATAGTGAAGTTGAATCAATGTCTATGAAACAATCAGCAAAGAACACCATTATACCGCCAATGGCTCCACCATTTGCTTTGCAGTCAAAATCATCTCCACTTTCCACTCCTCCGAGATTACACAGTCCATTGGGTGTAGACAGAGGTTTACCTATATCAATGTCTCCTATACAATCATCGCTCAATCAAAAGTTCAACAATATAACACTACAAACACCTTTGAACTCTTCATTCCTGATAAATAATGATGAGGCAACAAATTTCAACAACAAAAATAACAAAAACAATAATAATAACAATTGTACTGCCACTACCACTATCACTAATACCATCTTATCAACTCCACAAAACGTGAGATACAATTCTAAGAAATTTCACCCTCCTGAAGAATTACAAGAACTGACATCAATAAATGCATATCCAAATGGGCCAAAAAATGTGTTGAACAATTTAATTTATTTGTATTCAGATCCAGCTCAAGGGAAAATAGATATCAATAAGTTTGATTTGGTGATCAATGTGGCCAAAGAATGTGACAACATGTCTCTACAGTATATGAATCAAGTTCCCAATCAAAGGGAATATGTGTACATTCCATGGTCACATAATTCGAACATCTCAAAGGATTTGTTTCAAATAACCAACAAGATTGATCAATTTTTCACTAATGGACGTAAAATATTGATTCATTGTCAATGTGGAGTATCGCGATCAGCATGTGTTGTTGTAGCATTTTATATGAAGAAATTCCAATTGGGAGTTAATGAAGCTTATGAATTATTAAAGAATGGTGATCAAAAATATATTGATGCCTGTGATAGAATATGTCCTAATATGAATTTAATTTTCGAATTGATGGAATTTGGTGATAAATTGAATAACAATGAAATAAGCACCCAACAACTATTAATGAATAGTCCACCTACTATTAATTTATAGTATAGAATAAACAAATTATTGCTAAGGTTCATAAAGTTTAATTTCATGGATATTATAATGAGGGAAGGTGTATATATAAAGAGAAAAGGTTTGTATTTGGGGAATGGTTATTTTTTGGTTAATAAAGGATATATGTTTAACTATTTATTT
>OKKB01000117.1_pt1 | contig 50364 bp, 33 predicted proteins | sample 1613931 | NCBI WGS metagenome assembly OKKB01 (sample SAMN04436893, study PRJEB24849) | human gut metagenome | biome: human gut; feature: NICU; material: stool | host: Homo sapiens | place: USA: Saint Louis, MO | collected 2012-02-08
CATTCCCTCCACCTAAATAACCCAAAAAAAAAAAATTTAACCAATATACAAAATAAAAAAAAAAAATTTCAACAACAATTCCTATCTTCTTCTTTTTCCTATAAATCTTTCCTTTATAAATAGTTATTAGATACTGACAGAAACAATCCCAACTTTAATACTTTTTTTTTTTATTATTGATTCCTCCGATCGACTCAACTGAAAAATAAAAAACACAGAAAAATAGATTTGATTATTTATCTCCCCCGATGGTTTTATACAAACGTAAACAAGTCAAAATCATTCCACCAGATGATCTACCAGAAGATTTAACTACTCAAGTTTGGTTTATACCGGAAACTAAAGAATGGTTTCTACTGTATAGTGATTATATCAAAAGAATGGATTATTTGAAAACTAGAAATTTTGTATGTGAAATTACTGGTAATAGTTGTTTAACTTATTTTGAAGCTTTAAAAAGTGAAGAACAAGAAATTAGAGAAGTTGAAAAAAATTTCCCTGAAGCATTAAAGGAACATATTTTACGATTTTTACAATTCAATCGAATTTCAAGATTAGATATGTTAGTCGATAATGTTTATCAAGTTTTCAAAAATGATTATTTCCCCGGTGAAACCGTTTTCCTTCGTGGAATTGATAATAATAATAATGTTAGTAATAACAGTACCAATAATAAAGAACATTCAACGAAACAACGAGGAACAATTAGAGAGAAAGTTCAATATGGACAAGATCAACCTACTAAATACCTTGTGGTCAGATTAAATGATAATCATCAAGCTATTGTTACAGAACAAAACATATCAAGAGATAGAAATCATTTCACCAAATGGTTAATTAAAACATTTATTAAATTAACCATGTCTAGATCATATAAAGTGGGTGCTCCATGGGTTGTTAAAACAAAGTATGCCAAAAAATATAGTATCCCCACCACTTATCCTGATGATCTTAAACAATTTGCTGATACTACACCTACGGGAGATATTGTTTTCATTCAACCTAAAAAGAAGCGTGGACCTCAACCGAAAATAATTGAAACTCCTCCAAAACCTCCTAAACCACCAAAAGAACCTAAAAAACCCAAGAAAATTGCTATTAAAGCCGAACGTAAACAACCTACGCCAGCACCTACTAAACCAATTGTACCAATTGCCCCTGCTGCACCACCGGCTGTGGTTGTTCCTTTTAAAAAGAAATTCCCTACTCATTATATTCCTGATGCTATAATGAAAGAATATGAAGAAGAGGAAGCTAAAGGGACCCCATCATTTGGATTATCACAATTTCAACCGACAAAGAAAAATATTGTTGAAGATTTAGAATTAAAATTTGACTTACAAAATTCTAAACCACTTCCTAAAATATTATCATTACCGGAAAATGCTAAATATTGGAATCAACAAATAATCGAAGAAGAAAAAGAAAAAGAAAAAGAAACGGAAGGAGAAATTGATGAAATTGAACGAGAAAGAGAAAGATTATCTTGTTATAGATTACCTTCTATTCTGGAAGCATTACAATCGTGGATATTTCTTAATGTTTATCATAATATATTGAATATTGATACATTTACATTTGATGATTTTGTGTTTGCTATGGGATGGAATGCTGATCAATTTTCTGAAGATGGTCGATGTGAATTATTAGATGAAATTTGGTGTGCTGTTTTAAGTGCAATAGTATCTAATGAATTACCCACTAATAAAGAAGCCAAAGATTATAAAGAAAGAGATGAAATCTATGGGTTGACTATAACTTTACCCGAAAAGGATGAAATCAATGAAGATAGTGAAAACGACAGTGAAGAGGATGAAGATGAAGATGAAAAGGAAGAGGACGAAAAAATTAAACAGGAAAAACAACCACAACAGGACGAGAAACAAAACAACATAAAAGATAATGAATCTAATTCAGATCAAGTATCATCATCCAAACCAAAAGGAGATGATTCAGAAGATCATGGTTCTGAAAGTGAACTGGAAGAAAAACAATTGGATATTGATACTGAACAAAGTGATTCTGAAGAAAATGATAAAGAGTCCAATACCGACAAACCGGTTGTTACTCATAATGCTTATGAATGTATGAATCATAGAGGCACTTCATGGGATGAACGTTTACGTAAACGTAATTTTAAAGATGGTAATTGGCAATGTATACTATTAGGTGTATTGTCATTAGTGGAACATGTACCTCAATATGAAACAACTATAAATAAAATTTATCATAAATTGGCACCTAAGGATAAACCAGCAACGGCATTATCAGTAAGAAATCAATTTTATGATGAACTTGATATTGAATTGAAATTTAAGGCATTGAATATTTTGATTGATTTGGTCATTAGTAGTCCTTTGGTAAGAAATCATATTGATAGTTGTCTTGAAAATCTGACACTGTTAAGAAGAAACAGATTAGATAATTTAAAAGAATACAAAATTGTGTTGGAACTGGCTCAAAAGGCCCATCAATACATAACTACCAAACTTGCAACCACAAAAAATGTTTCACAGTTAGATCAATCATCACCAGAGCAACAACAACAATCACAACAACAGCAACCACAGCAACCACAGCAAACAGAACAGATATCAGAAATAAAGAAAGGGTTAGATCTCAATAAACTTGAATTATCTGAATCTGAACGTTTACTTGCTGAACAAGATAATGAATTCAAAGAACAATGTAATATTAGAAAAGACGCAATTATCAAGTTGAATCAATTGAAAGAAGCTAAACGAGAAATTGAACAAAAATTGACTGAATTAGATTGTCAAAGAATGAAATTATTAGGGAAAGATCGACTTTACAATAGATATTGGTGGTTTGAAAATAATGGATTGCCAAATTTGCATTCTGGTGGGAACAATAATGATGAAGATGATGATGATGATGAAAACAATGACAATAATAAGAAAGATGAAGGTGAAAATGAAAATGAAAATGAAGATAAAGGAGAAAATGTTGATAGTGATAATGAAAATGAAGAAGAAGTTGATGATGATGTTCATGATGAAACTTATCTTATGGGGAGATTATGGGTCCAAGGTCCTTCCAATAATGATATTGCTATACATTTTAAAACTGATTTAAAGGATGCACAAGAATTTCTGAATAAAATTGACAAAATAAGACTTGAAAATGATGGACAAGAGCTTGACAATGGAAAAGTTAATGAAGAGAATAACAACAACACCACCACCACCAACGGTAACACGAACAACAACTCTAACAGCAGCAGCAACAGCAGCAGCAACAATAAAGTGAAGAAATTGAATTTTAGTAAACTTCCATCACAACTCATCACAACCGTGCGGGATTCATTTGCGCTTGATATTAAAGAGAAGGAGATTTTCACTCAAAGTGGAGAAAAATTAATTGATGAAGAAGGATCATTTATGGTTCCACTTGCAAAATTGTCTAATTTACAACGTAAATGTATTGAAGAATTTCCTGATCCATTAATGACAGGACTGGATTGGAGATATTATGATAAACCTGAAGATATTACTAAATTAATTTCATGGTTAAATCCATGGGGTAAACGAGAATCATTACTTCGAAAAGAATTATCACTTGTTAAAGAAGCCATTATATCTAGTATGGAAGCGAGAAGAAAAGCGCTTTGGATAGATCAAACCCCACCTGAAGAATTAGAAATATCTGATAATATTAAGAAATTAAAAACAAAATTATTTGGAGGCAGTGGAGACGATAATGAGAATGAAAATCATTTGAAAGATAAGACTGATGCTGCTGAAGAAGATGACGATGTAATACTAACCTCTAGTGCTAAACGTGCAAGGAGATCAACTGGTTCCAGGAAAAGACAAAAAGTCGTCACTGTTCAAGATGCTTTAGAATTTGGTGAACCAGAAGATATAAATAAAATGATTAAAGAATTAGAAAAAGAATTAATTGAAAAGAAAGATAATCGAGAAATCAATCGAGTATTAGAATGGGTTAATTCTCGAGCTTTAGATTTATTTGAAAAATCATTATATGAAGGTGGAGATAAACAAAAATCAAATAAATCAAAACAAAAAAAGAAATAATATATTTATAATCTGTATCACTATTACTATTACTACTGTTATCTGTATAATTATAATTATAAATCCTTTTTTTAATATCGTCTTCTTTTAGAACGATTAGCAATTTCTTTAATTTTTTCATCACGTAATCTTTTTTCTTGTAATTGTTTCTGTTGACGAATTTCATTCCGTTGTTTAAGATCTTCTCTAGCTTGTAAATCAGCATCAGATAATGCTGTTGATAAATCATTAAATTTTTCAATATTCATTTCTATAGGTACATGTTCTCTCCCAATCATTCTTTTATCTAATCCAATAGTAAAACCTTGAGAATTTTTCCAATTTGATACTGCTGCTGGTATATTCCAAAATTCTCGATCTTCTTTAGTTAATTTTTTCGTTTTGAGATCTTTAACAAATGTAACATCTTCAATGATCCTTTCATGTCGATTCTTACGTAATTTGAATTTTGGTGGAAGCATTGGATCTTCTTGAAATTGTTTGATTTGAATTATTTTCAGCAGCAGCAGCAGTTGTTGTTGTTGTTGTTGTTCTTGATTTGAATTTGGATTTGGATTTTCATATTTGATATAATTAATATCATTAGTTGGTTCATCAGAAGGATTCAATATGGAATCAATGATTTTTTTAGTCTCTAGTATTACATTCTCATCTAATTCTGGTTTAGGGAAATTATGCACTAGATTAGGATATCGTTTTTTTAAAGGGATAGTTGTATCATATTTTGATGGGGCAAGAGGTGTTGCATTCTTTGTGGTTGAGACAACTCCATTTGATGTGGGGTCATTTTTAATCTCTCTAGTAACAGGAGAAAAATGATAAGACGGATCGTAGGAACTATTGACTGGCCTTGATAGTAGTGAACTAAACATAATTATGGATGTGGTTTGTATGACTAGAAGATTACAAGATGCCATTTAACTTTTTCTATGCGTATTTTTCTGTTTTTTTTTTCTATCTTTAAGCGAGACATAAAAGTTTCCAAAATGTCGTCATACCAAATGGAAGACATTTTCAGATATTAAGTTTGTATCAAACACATAGATTTGAGTAGGATTACCGCTATCAATGTACTAAAAAGGGATATTTAAATGCTCACAATTAGTACATTATGTTGATTGAAATAGTTCTCTGACATAAATAGTTGCCCAAATACTTTCTTGTTCGTGCATTGGTAGAAGAAGCGCATTTCTTGCCCTTACAGTGTCAACTTCATAGCAACAAAACGTATATTAGTTGGCATCAAGATAACGTAGTAGTAAAGTAAACAACAAACTTGGTAGATGCCGTCTCATAGTTAATACTCGTGACATACACTTTCTGTCTGTGGGGAACCCAAATAAAGATAAAGAGAAACTTTAAGTATGCGCAGCGCAATATAAAGTACAAAAAAGGGAATTACACTGATGCGCACCCCCTTGTTATGGAAAGTGTATCAAGTATTTACTTTTTTTTTTTAGTTTCGTAATGTAATCTTTTCTTGTTAGGAGTGGCAACATCATTTTAATAGTTGTTGTTGTTGTTGTGATTTCTAACAACTATGTCATGCATATATGCAGATACCGATTGCCTTTAAATTTGAATATAAATAGTTAAACGAATTTCTTGTTCTATAGTTAGTATTTCTAAACTATTTGTAGCTATCAGTTTGATAATTAATACTTTTATAATTGTTTGTCTTTTTTTTTTGCAACATGTCAACTACAACTACTCGTTCAGGAACCAAATCAAAGCCGGTTAAACGCAATTCATATTTATCAAATCTTCGTCATTTGACTAACAAAGATGTAACCAAAGCAGCTTATACATTGTTAGAAGCATTTGCTGAAGACGATTTGGCTAAAATGTTGGTTTGTCATATAGAAGATAAAGCTGAACGTCAATTATGTGAACTTACTTTATATGAAGCTTATATTAGACAACACATTGCCAAAGGTATTGTCATTGGTCAAGGTGAAACTGAAACTGGATTTGAAACTGTATCGATATGGTCACACCCTAAATCGGAAGAAGAAGGATTAGATTCGTACACAAATTTAATGGAGGCTGGATACGGTAAAGTTTGGAATGTTTATGGTGAAGAAGGAAGGAAAAAAGTGTTTTACGGAATGTTACCACTTTTACATGATCTGTGTGAACGAATTATTAACAGTGATTCTCGATTCAAAAATAAAAACGTCTATACATTGGTTTATGTTGGCTCTTCTAAACAAGGTAAAGGTAAAGGGAATTTAAGGAAATTATTTGAATATATGTTTGAAACATATATTGATAATGATGAAAACAGTATCGCATATTTGGAGAGTAGTTCCCCAGCAAATATCCCAATTTATAACAGATTTGGTTTCCATGTTACTGAAGATATAGTTTTAGGAGAAAAATGTGAAGGTGCTATTAGAGGTAGAGATTATGCTGTGATGAATGTTATGATCCGAGGTACTAAAGGACATGATTGGACAAAAGATGAAAACACTTTTAATTCTAAAGGGAAATTATAATTGAATAAATATATATATAATTAAACTTCATTTCTCATTGTGTTTACTATTCTATTTACATGGAAATACATATTTCATTTTATCTCATCACTTTTGGATTTTTCTATTCATCCATAGATAAAACACTTTGTTGAGATGGTAATGTCATTTTGGCAAATTCTTCTTTTGTTTTTTGTTTAATTAATTCTTCTTGTTCAAGAGAGATAGGTTCAACCACTTGATCAGGAGGCACAAACTTGAATTTACCAAATCCAAAAGCTCTGTCGGTCATCTTATTCAACACATACAATTGTGATCTAACATAAACAAGCAAAGCCTCCACGTGTCTCATGTCAACATTCTCATTGGCATTAAACACATTTCTCCATAAAGCTGAAGCTAAAGTGATATCATCGGTCATTAATCCTTCATCATAACTTAAAACACAACCTAATAATTGAGTATGATAATCTTTTAAATATCCTTCTATAGTTCTGTTGGATTTGATACCTAATTCAGTACTCATTCTGTAATCCAAATCATTGAATATTCTATCAACTAATTTTTGTTGATATTCTTTACTATATTTAAACGGTAATGCTCTCATTCTTACTGATAAAATCCAATAGTGTAATATAGTTATTTGTACTTGTTGTGAAAAAGATTTAGGTAATCTCAAAGTTTCATAATAAAATTTGGCGGTATCACTCATAGGTTCATTAGGATAAACTAATGCTTGTCTTTTACATTCAGAAAAATATATACCACCAGCTACTGGACCACTTCTAGATTTATCCATATCGACTCCAAATGTAGAAACGACAAATTGTCCGATTTTCTCTTTCCAACTAGGTAATTCAATTTTTTTATCTTCATCTTCTGATAAAAAAGGTGCTTTAGTTTTAGGTTGACGTGGTTTGATTTTTAAATCTTGTTCGATAACTGGTAATGTGGATTCAGATGCTAATTTTGTTGGTGCTTCAATTGATTCTTGATCTGTTCTGTATTTGTCCAAGAATGACTGTCTTTGTTGAAATGTCACTTTGCTTGTTTGAGACAAAAACCTCACCGACGGGTATGTTAATTTACTTGTAGCTCTCAACATCTGATGAAACAAGATAAATAAAAAAGGTTAAGCCAAGGAGTGAAGGGTTTATACAAACTGTATCATTCAAAATTTACCTCTTCAATTTTTTTTCATCGAAAAGTGTTTCTTGCACGACACGCACACATACTTTTTGTTTTTTCGTTCATCCATACACTACACTACGCAACACCACCACCCACTGAATCTTACGGACAGAAAGAAAAAAAAAATTTTGTATTTTCGATTTTTCCACATTGGTGAACATACAATATAAACATCCACACTTTCTATTTGTCGACACTATGAGTACTTCTATCGCCGATGCATTCAAGAAATTGAATGTGTCTCCAGAAAGCTCAACTTCAGAACATGAAAAAATATTTAATGTTTCTTATGAATATTTATCAAAAGTGAAAAAATTCAATGATTTAAAAGCTTCGAAAAATTGTCTTGTGGCATTGATTAATTTGGATAAATATTATAAAGCCGAACAAATTATTCGCAAACTTCCTTCTTCATTAGTCAATCTGTTAATTCTTGAAGTGGCATATGTATATTACAAGATTGGGAAAGTTCAAGAATTGGTTAAATTATACGAAGCTACCAATGAAAATATTTTACCAAATGCTGTTGATATTGGTTTGAAACATGTATTGGCACAGTCTTATTATAAAATCGGTAGTTATGAAAAGGCATTGGAATTGTATAAAGAATTAATTAAGAACAACCAATATGATGATGAATTGGATTTAGTCATTAATGAAAAGGCAATAGTTTCACAATTAAATTTCCAAAAAGGTGGGAAAATTGAATCAAGTACGACAACTAATGCAAATAATTATGATTTGTTATTTAATGAAGCTTTGATTAAGTTGTCTACTTTGAACACAACCCAAACATTAGCATTGTTAGACAAAGCTTCTCAAGTGGTACATGCAGAATTATCTGGAGAAGATTTGGTGTCAGAGTTATTGCCGATCAAATTAACCACAGCATATGTTTATCAATTAACTGGTGAATCAAATAAAAGTTTGGAAATTTTGGAAAGTATTGATGTTGAAAAAATCAATGATCTTTTAATAAAATTGATTGTGAAAAATAACCTTTATTCACATTCTACAATCACTAATATCAACTTAGTAGACAGAGACTTGAATTATCAACAAAATTTACATAAATTGAGTCAAAAATTGACCGTTTTGCAATATGAAAGAGTTTTGAAAAATAGCTTGGTTTTGAAGTTTGCTAGTGGAACTTTGAGCAAATCACAATTAAACAATCAGTTTATTAATAATTTTCAACAAACTTTCCCTGGTGATCTTCTTCCATTATCATATAAAGTGTTGTCAACACTTAATATAGATCACAAAGATTTACAAGATTTAACAAAACTGAAACAGATAGGCAGAAAACTTGTCAAATACATTCCAACACAGACAGATAATGATTTGAAAATTGTTGCTACATTAATTTTGGTTTCTGTGAATGCTCAAATTGGATCATTTGATCAGAGTTTACCTATTTTAGAACAATTGACCCATGAATCATTGGCTACACCCAAGGCATTACCAGGATTGATTGGAACTTTGATAGCTGTTTATGAAAACACCCATAATACCAAAAAATTAACTGATTTATTATTGAAAGTTTTAGAAAAATTATTATACACTCCTAAAGAATTATTATCTGGAGATATTAATTATTACAATTTTGCCAAAATTGTTGCATTCAAAGCATTGAATCAAGGTCATGATAAAACTGCCACTCAATTGTTTGAATATTTGTATGAAGTTAATTCCAATGATCAATTAATCCATTCAATTTTATCTAATACAAATAATGATTTATTACCCCTTGATGAATTAACAAGTAAAAAACCAATAGATGAAATATTATCAGTTGATATTGATACATTAATACCAACAACGAAAAATAAACCTATAAAACCAATTGTAAAAAAAGTTTCTAAAATAACTAAAAAGAAACAAAACCCCAAATTTGGACCTAATAAAGTTTTGAAGCCTATAGAAGATTTACAATTGGATGAAGAAAGATGGTTACCTATGAAATTAAGATCTTATTATAAACCTACTAAGAAAGAAAAGAAGAAAGCTAGTGGTGGTGGCGGTCAACAAGGAGCTACTGAATCTAGTACTCGTACAACTTCGCTGTCTAATAATAAAAAGAAAAAGAAGAAAGGTAAGAAATAGATAGTTAATGGTATGTATACTTGTATTAATTAGATAATTATTGATAAATAAGAGTCAAGGGAATAGAGTGGGAGGATGGGGAATTGCAAGCATAGTTGTAGAATTGTATCAATCGGATAGATTACTAATATGAACTAACTACACAACACAAATAGTGTTCATACTGTAATCCGATGAAGCTGAAATTAGGTGCATCTAAAAAGAATCTGAGTTCAAAATAATATACGTAAATAGCAAGGTATACGAGAGACGCTCATCATAACTACAAATGTAATTCTAGGATGTATGTCTGGCAATGCTATATATTTTTTGAAGTAAACCGGTGCTAGATGCAAAGAATCCTTGCCACAGAAACTAATCGGTAGTTTCACTGCTAACATTATCTTGCTTATTATTTTTAAGTCCGACCGGTGCATTGCTGACCAATATGACTTTACACAATAATTCTAGTGGAAACTTTGTGAGCCAATCATAAAACAATTTCAAATCTGCCAAATCATCGACGTTGTTTAATGTATTGACTATTTCCTACTAAAATTGCATCTCAAATTGAATCTGGAATAGCAAGAGTACTAAAAAATGAATAGCAATAGATAACAAAAGTTAGAACAATTGGTGGCAACAAAACAATAGAGAGATTGAGACCACCTCCATCATCGTGATCGGCTTATAAATACTGCATACGGAAAAATTAACCCGCTGATAGTAAATTCTTTTTTTTCCGCATATGTTTGTCTTTTTTGTATCATAAAGATAACATTTACTTATTGGTTGACGATACTACCAATCAAAAGAATTGAAAGCTATATATCCGCCCTGTGTGTTTTATTTGCCAATTGAATGGTCCAGCAATTAAGCACGTTCATTGTGTCTAGTAAAAAATAGCACAAGTTGCAATTTATAAAAAGAAAAGAAAAATGGGAACGCTTAGTTAATACAAAACGTTTTTTTTTTCTTTGCAAAAAAGGCTGTAGTATAACGTCATCCTGAATCCGGTATATAAGCCGTTTTTCCTTTCGGGTGAAATTTTTCAAATTTCATTTTCAATTGTTCTTTTGCTTTGACGTTTTGTTCCTTCTTATCACCAAACTCCATCGATTTCTATTAATTAGCAAGTTTTGAAACATTACTAAGCAAACAAGACTAGATTGGTTTTTCTTTTTTTGTGATTTTCAACAATTGTATTTCTATTGTATTTATATATCTTTCAATTTCCCTGGCTTGAACTTTTTATTTTTCATTTACAGAAATCTTCTTTTCCTATCACATTTAACATATTTTTTCAAAATCAACTATTATACAATAAATCATGACTACCGATTCAGTTCCAGCTAAATTTCAAGGTTTTGCTTCCTCTAACAAGAATACTTGGAATAAACCAAAATTAGTTTCTTATGATAGAAAACAAATCAATCCTCATGATGTTGTTCTTGAAAATGAAGTTTGTGGATTATGTTATTCTGATATTCATACTTTACAATCCAATTGGGGTGAATACAATCGTGATGATTTAGTTGTTGGTCATGAAATTGTTGGTAAAGTCATTGCTGTTGGTGATAAAGTCACCGAATTCAAAATTGGTCAACGTGTTGGTATTGGTGCTGCTTCATCTGCTTGTCGTGAATGTAATAGATGTAAGTCTGATAATGAGCAATATTGTGCTAAAGCTGCTAGTACTTATAATGCTCCTGATGTCAGATCTAATAATTATGTCACTCAAGGTGGTTATTCATCTCATTCAATTGCTGATGAACAATTTGTTTTCCCAATTCCAGATGATTTACCAAGTGCTTATGCTGCCCCATTGATGTGTGCTGGTATCACTGTTTTCTCCCCATTGTTACGTAACTTGGGTAGTGATGCCAAAGGTAAAACTGTTGGTATTATTGGTATTGGTGGTTTAGGTCATTTGGCCTTGCAATTGGCTAAAGCTTTAGGTGCTAAGGTTGTTGCCTTTTCAAGAACCTCAAGTAAAAAAGACCAAGCTTTGAAATTGGGTGCTGATGAATTCATTGCTACTAATGAAGAAAAAGATTGGTCAAGCAAATACCATGACACTTTTGATTTCATCTTGAATTGTGCTTCAGGTGTTGATGGATTAAACTTGCAAGATTATTTGAGTGTTTTGAAAGTCGATAAGAAATTCATTTCTGTTGGTTTACCACCTGCTACTGAACAATTTGGTGTTTCACCATTCACTTTCTTGAAACATGGTGCTTCTTTTGGTTCTTCATTATTGGGATCTAAAGTCGAAGTATTGGAAATGTTGAAATTGGCTGCTAAACACAATGTGAAACCATGGATTGAAGAAGTTCCACTCAGTGAAGAAAACTGTTCTAAAGCTTTGAACAGATGTCATGATGGTGATGTTAGATACAGATTTGTGTTTACTGAATTTGATAAAGCTTTTGCAAAGTAAGTTAGTATTTATTTTTAATAGACATTTTATGAACTTAAAAGAAGAATAATAGATTGTATTTATACAAATAAACCATAACCACAGGGGTTGTTGTAAAGAACAATGCAAACAAAAAGTAAAATCTACTAAAACGCATAAAGTAATCAAAAATCATGGTATTCTAAAAATATGCAGATATATAAGTCTGCATATGTATATATGCAGCAATAAGCTATAAAAAGGAAGAACTGAAGTTATCATATCTTGAGGGGGAATGATATAAACGAGTGATAGGGCAACCAATATTAATTTGATAAAATGGAGAATTTGTTTTTTCTAATTAAACTTAATTTAGAGTCATTTTTACCAACCGTTAGTGATCTAGTATGTTTTCTAATCAAATGAGTTTTATTGATGTTATTGGGTTTGGCACTTAATGTTGTAGAACGTTGTTGTTGTTTTTTGGATAAAAGCAATTCCATTTCGTCTTCTATTTCTTCATCAATTTCATCAATACCCGATTTGACTAAATATTTGTCTCTGTATCTTCTTGATGGTGTCACATAGCTTGGGATGTTCAGTTGTTTATGTAAAGATTTGAATTCATTATCAAAGTTGATTGGTTGATATAATTCAGTCAATTGTATTGGTGCTGCGCCATTGGTTGAAATAAACCCTTTGAATTCATTAATGCTTAAATTACTTAATGGTTGACGATCATTGTGGAATCTTTTGTTTTCAACTTTCTTAGGTTGTAATATGTTTTCTTGGTCATTATGGTTTAATTTATTTGAAGTAGGAGTACCAACAACATCGGTCGTAGAGTTTGATTTATCTACTTTATCTTCCCATATAGTGAATCCTAACGTTTGCTTTTTAGGAGAAGGAGTTGCTGATGATCTATGGTAACCTGATTTAGATGGTGATGGGGTTAATCTTGAACTTGTATTGAATCTTTTACCTAATGGTGAATTGTTGTTGGTAAGGTTAGATGGCTTAGGAGATAAGATTGATCTTCTAACTGGTGATGTTTGATTTGAAGACATAGAAATTGCTGTTGAATAATGTGAATAGTCGGATTTAAGATGTAGAAAAAAAAAACGAATGAATAAATAAATAAATAACTGAATGAATGAAGTTAAATGATTGGGAAATAAGAACTACACCAACTTTACTATTATTAACTAAACTAATAACCTTGTCAAAAAAAAAGTAATCAAGAAATGAAAAAAAAAAGTTGCACAGTAGGAATACTTGATAGTTTATATATTATGAATGAAATCCTTTTTATTATGAAAGAGTATCACAAATGAATTTCAAAGGGGAACTAAAAAAAAGAAAGGAAAAAAGATAATAAAGGAAAGATTTTCACAACTGATAAATCGTGACATTTTTAATATTCAACCTAATAAGTCATTATACTAATTTAAGTATTATTACATACTTGATATATATATGGAGTACAAGTTTGGCGTTTTTTTCTCCTAAATTTGATATATTAGTATATAACTGATGTTGCATTGGTTGTGGTGTTTGTGGTGTTTTACGTTATATTGTACTAATTTCTTCCTTCTTCTTTTATTGTGTGTTTATTTATTTGTTTACTAATAACTTCTTGGGCCTTTCTTTAATAAAAAAACATTGAAGAAGAACGCGCGCGACTTTGAAGAATAACAACTACAATTGTAATTGCAATAATTGCTACATTTCACCTTTTTTATTCAACGCGTAAGAATCTTGGTATTCCTTTCATGAAATATCCACCTACTTTCTACTTCTATCAAATCCACTAATAATTGACAGCATTTTCACTACATTATTGACTAGTAATAACACTTTTTTTTATCTGTAAATCGTTTTTCCCTTTTTTGACTCAGCGGAATTAATCAACCTCACGTCACCTACAACAACGTCGCGGGTAATTGAAAAAAAAAACTGACCTGTATATAAAAAGATGCTAACTATATGCACAGTCGATCAAATCAGCAAATAATAAAACACGCCCTTTTTTTCTACACACCATAAATCATTATCCCTTTTGTTTTACCCTTTCTGTTCAATTCTTTGATTGGCTTAAATAGTCAGTTTATTGCTGTATTTCTTTTCGTCTCATTATGTTTGTACAGTTTTTTGTCCTTTCGTGTTTTTTTTTTTACTTCGTTATCGTCAATTTTCAAGTTTTACAGGAGGTTCTATAGTGAACAGAATAAACCTTACAATTATCTATTAACTGTTGGTTTGTAAATCCATTGTCAATTGTAAAATTCCTGTTCTACTTGACACTGTTCCTACTACTACAACTCAAGATATAGAAAGTACTATTTGTACCATTTAATGCATTTTGGTTATTCTCCTGCGATCACTACAAACTCTATCTATGGTTTATATAAATTGCTTGGTACAAATGGCAATTTTGTTATAACAGCATCTCTTAATTTATTTCTAATTTCAATTTTAACATTACTGCCAATTTTATGTTTCTTGTCAATATAAGCTTGAGCAATATTTCCACCCAATGTAGGTGATGGTGATCCAGATGTCACATATCCAATCTCAACAGTTCCATCTTCATTAAATATCTTGTTTCCATCTCTTGGTGATGGACCTTTGGAGGTCAATCCAATTCTTCTATGAGTAAAAGAAGATTTATCTTTAATTTGCAGCAATATTTTACTAGCACCATTGAAATCATTATTTTCATCACGACGAGTCTTTGGTATTAACCAAGTCAAAGATGCTTCAATTGGAGTTATTTCTTCGGTCAATTCGTGACCATAAAGACACATACCAGCCTCCAATCTCAAAGAATCTCTAGCTGCCAACCCAATTGGTTTGACAACATCAGGGTATTCATTAATCAAAGTGTAAAAAAAGTCTAATGCTTGTTTTGATTCTTCTGGTGTAGTCGATGGAATTGATAATTCAAATCCATCTTCTCCAGTATAACCAGATCTAGCCAAATAAACTGTTGCCCCAATTGGTGATAATTTCAAGAATTTGGTTTGACCAAAATAAATTTTAGATAAATCTTCATTGGTAAACTGTTGTAATATTTCTTGTGCTTTAGGACCTTGAATAGCTAATAATGTTCCTTCAAACGTATTGTGATTAACACTATTAAATTGGCTAGCCTCGTCTTTAATAAATTTGACATCTTTCTCACGACATCCAGCATTAGTGACCATATAATATTCATCTTCACCGTGTTTGGTGATAATACAATCATCAATTACTCCACCATTATTATTTAATAACACTGATAAGCTAGATGTGTTAACTGGTAATTTACTTAAATCAATAGGAGTTATTTTTTGTAACAAGCTTTGAGCATCTTTACCACTAATGTTATGTTGTAACATGTGACTAACATCAAATAAACCAACTTTTGATCTCACCCAATTATGAGATTCAATATGAGATTGACCTTTATACAATACTGGCATTTCGAAACCAGCATATGGTACCATTTTACCACCTAATTCTATGTGAGCTTCATGCAATGGAGTCTTCAATAAGTTGCTAGTTGATGAGTATAATCTTTTAGAAGTAATTCTTAACATTTTTTTGATAGTTTGAGTTGTTAAATAATTCGAAATAAAAGAAAGAGAAGTTGTGAAAACAAATTGAAAAAAAGAAAAACTTCACGCAGATAATAAAATCAATTGAAGTATGAAAATAAATGGTGATGAACAATTGTTGATTATTATAGTGTGTGTATTTATGAAAATTTGATGTGGAGAGAAGGATCTTTTTCAATTTTTTTGACTTCTTTTTGAAAAATTGAGATCTTGCACACGCAAGAAGTCATACTCAGCATATGTTCTTTTTTTGACTTCTACAAGACTTAACTCAATTCGCTTTCACATTATATAAATCAATTCTCTCCTATTTAATACACATATTCAATTGTTGGGCCAAATAACAACTCTTGTTGACTTTGCAAACGCCATTACTATTGCAAATAAAACTAATCCATAAATCATCATAGCAGCTAAAATATGTCCTAAGCAACTGTACATTTCAACTCTATTATTATTATGATATTCGATGTAATGAGATGTCAATGGGACATTACTTTTCATTCTGACTTTGGTTTTAAAAATTTGAAGGTAAGCCGTGGCTGCCAATGGTTCACTATTTGTAAAATATAAACAATTGATGATTCTGAATAAATTGATCAACCAAATAATGGGAATCAATATTCCTAAAAATAAACTGCTTGATTGACTGGGACTTAATATTGACCAGTAATCACAGGAATCACATTTACAAGCTTTCAAAGAGTCGTAATTGTAATCAATTGGGGTTTCCAATTGTTTAACTCGATTGTTGACCTTTTGTATTTTCATCTTGACAATTGTTATTCCCCCACTGAGAAAGTTTAATAGTTTTTGTTAATTGCTTGAGAGGATTATTTTGGAATTTCTGGAAATATCAGTTGGTTTTAAGCGTTTATATATATGTTCTAAGAAGTATTCATAACAAGATTCAGCTTGATCAGTTTTGTAGATGTTTTCCAGATTGGGATGCGACAATGAAAGACTTACGTTTTTTTTGCAACATTTTTCATACAAATATTCTCCAAAATACCAACCATACAAAAAACAGCAATAATAAAAAGTAAAGAAATGCAAACTGGCCCTTAAAATGTTCGTGTTCCTCTTGTACTAGGACTGGTTTCAATTATTAGAGAATACCGATGTTTGCCTTCACCAGTGGTGTAATTATTCTTGCTGAAACAATCACACACCTACTAACAAAACTAGTTTCCTAGTATTATTCTAATTTACACAAACATAAAGTAACCATACAGTGAATTGCCTGGAAGTAAAAGACACTATTTTTTTTAATTGTTTTAGGTACCTCTATTACTCACTAAATCTACTTGAACTTGAAATCCGGGGCTGACATTAATTATACGAGATTGATTGAGGCTCTATTGGTCTCGGAGTACGTGTACTTTTGCCAATTACCAAAACTTCCCCCATGTGGCAACCAAGAAAAAAAACAATAATAAAAATTTCGGTTCCGAAATATGCTCAAAAATGTAGCCAATTAGAGTATTTCGAAATAATGTTACGTAAGTATATGCAGGCTCAACAAATCAAGCGGAGGTTTATTACTAAGGAAGGTCGTGTATTTGTGCAATTCAGTCACATTTTTTCTTTTTCCCTCACAAATTGGAAGTTCCATTGCTCCCACAATTGGTAAGTATTTAAACATTTTTTTTTTCTTCTTCTTCTATTAAATTCCACGGTATAACTTGATTCATCGATACACTGTTATTTATTTATTTATTTTAGATTTCATTTATCACTTTCTTTTCCTTTTTCTTGTCTTCCATTCTGATATATTCATTCAATTAACTTATTAACACCAATTTCATAACACATACATACAATAGCAACCATGATGATAGCAACAAGAAGACAAAGTTTACAATTAACGAAAAGATACATTTCAAATCATGCCACCAAAAACAAGAGATTTATACAGACCATTCCAATATCTACCAATACTGGGTCCAATTCATTCTTATCAAAATTACATCAATCTGAAAGTAATGACGCACCAACATCCAAATGGGCAAGACATACATTAAGTTTCCCTAAAACCGAAACATCAAACACTACTCCACAACCGCCAGTTAGAAAATCAAGAACATCACGTTTTGCTAATAAATCACAATTAGCTAACGAAACCAAACCATTCAACTCTTCCATAACTCCAACACCACAATCAAATATAATTGAAATAACATCAGACCCTGAAATTCAAAAAGCATCCAATAAAATAACTACATCAACCGCATCAGTGCCGACCGACAGTAACAAATCTCAATCCACAGCTGCTCCATCAGTGACGCCTAAAAAGAAAAGAGTATTAAGACCAAGAAAAGCTTTGATTACATTAACATCTAGCGCGGTACAACATCTCCAAGGATTATTAGATCAACCTGATCCAAAATTGATTCGTATAGGAGTGAGAAACAGAGGATGTTCAGGATTGACTTATAATCTTGAATACGTTGATAAACCAGGTAAATTTGATGAATTGGTGGAACAAGATGGAGTCAAAGTATTAATAGATTCAAAAGCATTATTTTCAATTGTTGGTTCGGAAATGGATTGGTTGGATGATAAATTAAGTTCGAGATTTATATTTAAAAATCCAAATTCAAAAGGAACTTGTGGATGTGGTGAATCATTCATGGTATAACTCAATAATGATAATGATAGCTAAAATAGAATTATATAATTTAATACAACGCCACGGTTTTTTTGGACAAACATACAAGATTAAAGGAATATACTCAAGTGTTTATTTCATTTTGTAGATAAAAATTGTTTGAAGAGCAAAGACATATCAAAAATAATGCTTTTGTCTATTCCTACACACGTACTTGTTAGATATTGTTTATTTCTTCTTATTCAACGATACACATTTACCTAATTCCAACTTATATTCTCTTTACAGCACAAGGGTCCAATCACCAATTCTCATTTAATTTTTCGACACTCAAAATATGTAGCATTAATATCATCAGGCAAAGAACAAAAGTACTCCTGCTTTTGCATGATTTTAAATAATTGAATTGAATTCATTTTTAATTTCAAACACGTTTTCCCACTATCAGTCGTAGTACATATAATACTCTGTTTAGAATCTTTTTCTCCATCAATAACAAACATATTAGAAATTGGATAACTTTCAACAAAACTCTCTACGGTTTTTTCAATTTCATTCTTATCTTGGATATTATCAATTTCTTTCACTTTAACTTCTTGATCATTTCCGGTTTGTGAAGACAATTGATTTAATGTTGTGGCAATATCTGAACCTTGAGGTAAGTTTAATGATTGATGAGAACGTTGTTCAATTTGTTGTGAAGGAGGAAAAACAGTTGATACAGAAGACTCCTTGTTGCTGCTACTAAATGAAAACCAACCCATCTTTGTTTGAATAATTAAATAGTTATAGAGACAAAGTTTATTTTGATTGCTAAAATTTACAGAAAATATCAGAGACAAAAAAAAATAAGTTGGAAAAACTCGAAACTTGGAGGTTAAGAAATTAGCTCCGACAAATTTAACCAACTTACACGACAGACGGACTTGGAATATTGACTATCTAGAATTCAGATAGAAACGGTATAGACAATATAAATACATATCGTTATCATTTTTGGCATTGAGTCATGATAAAGATTATCAAAAATTGTCAAACATCTGTATAGTTTAACCTATTTATTACCCTCTATAGGCACAACTTTGCACTTTCATTCAATCGCATCAACGTAATATAGTACATTCTGTACCCATAATGTTCAGTCAAGTATTCTAATTGATTTTTTGTAGGTCCAACTTTCGGATCAATACTGTCCATCTGTTTGGTGAATTCTTTAAACCATCTAAACTTGAAATCGTATTTGATATCATTAGGCATTTCATTATCAAGTTTTAGTATTGTACTAACAATCTTGGTTTCTTCGTTATCTATTCCAGTCTTGGCAGATTCATCTTTAGTCCTAATTGATTTATCCAAAAAAAGATTTTCTCTAGTCACTGTATGATTAAACACAAACACCAAAGTGTTCATCATTCGTTGCACAAGTTCTTGTTCTGACAAAGCAGGTAAATTCAAAATAGCCTCCCGTTTGGTATTGTATGAAATACTTCGGAATTGTCTTTTAACAAAGGCAACATAGTCTTGATCATTTATATCTGGTGTGTAATAAGGAATGTCTTTAATAATGTATAACTGATCATTACACTCGAACTTTCGTAGTTTATAAAACCTCTTGTAGAATGCTAAAAGTTTAGATCTGAAACTTGGTAACTTAGAGATCTCATCAAATGTTGTGGAAATATTTATGACTGGCTTATGCAATATAATACCTTTGGCATTTGGTCTGAAAGTGAATTTAGGCTTGTACATCTAGTTGGCCAAAGTATCATGATGGGTGGTGCTGTAAGTTTTTCTTAAGAATGGCGAGACTGAGATGAAGACTAAAATCGCGTTCTGTATTTTTTTTTTTGGTTGAGGGAGGACAACATTTTTACAGCCAAAGGTTTGTTGCAATTATATATGAACTCATTAACACCATGTCATTATCCATCCGATTGCTTGAAAACTACTACCAAATACAGTATAGTTACTTGTGTACAAATCCTCAACTTTTGAATACTGCAACACCTAGTGCTAATTTTGTAATACATGTGGATTTACTGATTAACAACAATACATTAACTACAAAAACTTTTGATTCACAATTAATAACAGGATTAGCTAGTAGGTTTGTAAAATTTTGGGAATTATTGGAATATGACGTAAACTTAAACATATCAGATGATTCTAGTCACTCATTTAATATGGGTTTAAAATGCAAGATATTTGAATTGTATGCCCCCACTAATTGTTTACTTTCCCTAAACTTAAAATTGTCTATTCTTACACAAGAAAATACCATTCACTTAGAAGATATGTGTACCAATTTCAACTACTTATTATCATCCTGGAATCTTTTCATGGAAACACAAGCTCCGTTTGTTTTTTCAGTGATCGGTCGACAGTATGCGAAAACCAACATTTTCTGGTATAGGAGAGTTCGAAGAGATGTATTGAAATATGACTCAATGGATTTAGACAAAGTGCTTATATTGTTGGAGGATAAAATCTCTCACAACTTTACAGTTCAACAATTGTTGCTACAAAATGTTAAATTACAATCAGTTTTAGAATCTACGTCACCAGTATCACGCAAGAGAGGCAGCGGTGCTATCAAATCTTACCCTGTTGTCTTAATAGAATGACTTTCAAAAGTCAGATGATGTCTTCCGACAAGGAAACTTGCTATATATGGTCCCCCACTTTCCCATATATTGTTGGAATCCTCCAACAGTAGAACTGTTTCTCCGACAAAGTGCAGTTCGTTCCGAACGGAAAAACCTTATTTTTGAATATTATTTGGAGGATCTTTTTTTCCTAACCTGAGCCACAAAAATACTTTGGTAACGAATTCTTATTATAAATATGAAAGCGGGGGATCCTTACTTCGGGATGTTTTTTTTTTCAGTTTTTTCTCCCTAATTAATACAACAACTTCAAGTATCACCAATCCTTATATAATCAAAATATGTCTCAACCAATTAACTTAGCTATTGTCGGTACAGGTATTTTTGCCACAGATAACCACTTGCCAACTATCCAAAAGATTCCGGGATTGAAACCATATGCTGCTTACAACAGAACCAAATCAAAGGCTGAAACTTTTGCAGAAAAAGCCAACATTGCTCTGGATAAAGTTTATGATTCATTGGAAGAAATTTTTGAAGATAAAGACGTCGAATTTGTCGATGCCTTGTTACCAGTGCAATTTAATGTCGACGCAGTTAAACTCGCTGTGAAAAACAATAAACCAATTTGCTTTGAAAAGCCAATTGCTGCCAATTTAGACCAAGCTAAAGAGATTGTTAAATTAAGCGAGTCCACCGATTTGCCAATCTTGGTTTTGGAAAACTGGGCTTATTTGAAGGCCATTGATATTTTGAAGAATGAAATATTACCAAAAATTGGTGATGTTGTTGCCTTTACATACAATGCCACTGGCCCATTTAATGACGCTAATAAATACTTGGCTACTGGATGGAGATTAAAACCAGAACATATTGGTGGATTTTTGAGTGATGGTGGTGTTCATCAGTTGGCATTGTTGACTGAGGTATTGGGAGATGTTGAATCTGTCAGTGGGTTGACTCAACAATTGAAAGAACAAAGTGGAACTGATGACGTATTGTTCTCTACATTGAAAACTGCTAAAGGTGCCATTGGTACTTTTACTTATGGTTCTGCATTTGGTGCTACTGACAAGTCTACGTTTTTCAAAATCTTTGGTACAAACGGTAGTGCAACATATGATTGGTCTCCAAGTTTGCCAAAACCACAAATTACTTATGCTACAGGTGCCACCTCAGGTCAAGCTTCTAGCAAAACTACTATTGAAATAGATGAAGTCAACACCATAGAAGAAGAATTCAAGAATTTCAAAGATGCAGTTGCCAACAAGGACAAAAAGTTGGTCAAAGTACCACCGAGAAAAGCATTCCATCATTTAGCAATTGTGGCTGCTGCATTAGAATCTTCAAAAAACAACGGATCTAATGTCAAAGTAGAAACTCCATAGGATGTATAAAAAAAAACACGTATCGAATTCTTATTACTTTGTTTATAAAACCTATAGTTCATCTACAATATGTTCCATTGATGATCTCGTAAGGGATTCCACTACCATTGCAAGTGTATCAATCGCTGTATTAGAGTCCACAGCGTTCGACAAGGTATCCAACAAAGTTTTCGTTGCCTCATAGTCGACGATTTCCGTGGTAGCAGCAATCACAGATGAAACTATCATATCACTTGCAGATAACCCTTTACTTCTACCACCTCCAAGCAACCAGTTGAAAATATTAAAGATCTTGAAAAAGGACCACAAGAATATTTTAAGTGGTCGCCTTAAAATTCTTCTATAAACCACCCAAGAACAACAAAGTATGAAGAACCCCATACTCAAATATATACGTTGACGGTCAGCTTTATCTTGCTTTTCAATAAACTTGACAATTTTCTTAGATCTATTTAACAAATCGTTGAATTGGATAAATCCTTCATTCAACTTGTATAAATCCTTGGTTTGCTGATCAATGTTGTCAATGTTCAATTCACTCTGCAATATACCTGCTGATAACAATTGTCTCGATGCTTGCAAGGATTTTGTTATTTGTTTATTTTGGCTGACAATTTGTTGATTTATAGACGCTTCCATTTCTTTCTTAGTCTTCTTAGTGGAACGATCAGCAAATAATTGGTCTCGAGCAAATTCGTTATTGATGGTATCCACAGGCAGATCTTGTAGATGGAAATGCTTTATCCTATATTCATGCAACTTGTCTTGTTGTTGATCATTAATAAATACTTGCAACTCACGCAATTTGTGCTTCAAAGAATGAAATTTCAATTCGTATGTATCGAATTTGTTGGATTTATCTTTGGGTCGTAAAAGTCTAAGGAGGTCTTTGAAAGCAATCAATAACAGATCAATTTCTTGCACGGTGTCATCAAAGCTGGCCTTGTAGACAGATTCATCTTCAGTTTCGGATAATTGAAGCAAAGAGCTGAACAAATCGTAAATCTGGAATTGTAATTTATCTAGTTTTTTATAATATACTGTTGACATTTTAGAAGCTGTAGAGAATGGAAAAGTAGTATGTGTTAACACTTGGTGAACACCTACATTTTTTTTTTCGGATACTTTGTTCGGTGTCTCTAGTCAGGATCAACTGGTGAGTACTGCCAAATTTAAAAACCCTTGACATGTATTTTTTTTACTTTCTTTTTTTCTTTTTGAACTTTCTATTCATATCTCTAGACAACATTAGAATGCTGCCGACAAGTAATGAAAGAAACAATAAAAGTAATTTGTCTAATGGGGCTGGTGATATAGCTAATACTTCGAAACCGGTAACAAAAAAACCCATGGACCCAAAATTACTTACAGAGGAGTATATCCTTGAACAAAGACGTCTCAGGGAACTACGTAAGGAAAAGATACGTCAACAGAAGGAAGCATTAGGTTTGATACCTCCTCCAGAGAAGGAGAAGTTTTTGAAACGATCAATGCTAGAAGTCTGCAAACACAAACCTGGGCTTCCGTCCATCAAGATCATGAGCTACAATATCTTAGCACAGACATTGATCCGAAGAGAAATATACCCTACAAATGGGAAAATATTGAAATGGTCTGTGAGGTCTCAGATACTATTAGACGAATTGAAACACTATAATGCCGATATCATGTGTTTGCAAGAAGTGGATAAAGTACAATATGAAGGTTTCTGGGTTAGTCAGTTAGAAAAATTGGGATATTCTACTAGATTTTATCGTAACAATACCAAAAATCATGGTTGTGTCATAGTTTTTAGAGACAAGCTATTTACTTGTAAACATCAGTCGTTCATCAGATTAGACCAAGATTTGAATCAAGAAGCCAGTGAGAAGCTGTTACCACCAGCACGAATTGCAACTACAAACATTGCATTCATGGCATATTTGGAGTTTACACCAACATTTATCAAAGAATACCCATGTTTAGAAGAAACCAATGGATTTATCATTGGTACGACTCATTTATTTTGGCATCCTTTTGGAACTTACGAACGAGCCAGACAAACATATATGCTTTTGTATAAATTCAGAGAGTTTCAGCGTGTATTGAGAATTATAGTAGGAAATTCTAAAAGATTTTACTCGTTCTTTACTGGTGATTTCAATTCTGAACCATTTGATGCACCGTATCGTGCTATTACTGCAAAACCAATCAAGTTTTCTGGTCGGTCCAGGAATGTTTTAGGGTGTTCGTTGGCATACACGTACTCAAAGGATAGAAGTTTGGATGAAGACGATATAGACACCGAAGAGTTAGAGCAAGAAAGAGACAACAACCCTCTGGACCCAGAACCAGAAACATTTGAAACAACACCGGAACAAGACAAACTCATAAATGATTTAGAAGAGGCACACAATGATTTAGATGTGAGAGCCATTTCATTATATTCGGTTGGATACAAACAAGCTCATCCCGAAAATGCAAATACAGCTGGACATAGAAACGAGCCTGCCTTTTCCAACTGGGTCGACAAATGGAACGGAATGTTAGATTACATTTTCTTATTGGTTCCATGGAACAAATCTGATGATCGCTCAAAGAGGATAGATATGCCAGAAGATTTAGCTGAACAATATAAAATCAAACTAACAAAGCTACTTAGATTGCCTACACCAGAAGAAATGGGGTCACCACCGTCAGGTCAACCTCGCATGCATCAGTACCCCTCAGATCATCTTAGTATTATGGCTGAAGTACAACTTGAATAAATATATTATCTTTGAAGCATCGTGTCTACCAAGTCCTCTAATGGACCGTAGTCTTTCCTGCTAATTAATTGAAATTCGTTGGCAAACAACACGTAGTGCTTCAAACTGGTGTTCAAATGACTTTGCAACCCCAACTCGCTTACTTCATGGAAATGATGGCAATATATATGTGCATAAATTCTAAACAATCTCTTGAATATAGTTTTCACTAATGTAGGAAATTGATGTGGGAATGGTGCACCGATTTTAGTTGGGAATATGTTATCGTTATCGAAAAAGTTCTGCACCCAATTCATCAAGTTTTCGATATACTCACAAGCAGGTAATGATACTGGTCTTTTCGGAGATTGAACAGTTCCATCCTGGTTTGTAGGAGCAGACTCTTGCCATAAGTATTCATATTCTTCGGTAGCGATCATTCGTGGACACGTAGCTGGTGAACAAAATTCAGTTATGGCACCGTAAAGCATATTTATTTGATTATAAAAATCCACCACATGTATAGCTAGCCACTCATTTACGTCTTCGTCTCGTGGTAACTTAACCGCTTGGATCAAGGCGTTATCTGATCCCAAAGTTTGTTCTGCATAGTTTCGAATATCTTTGTGAGATGACACAGGTTGGCCATTACCATTATTAAAATTTATAGTTTGATACGGGTTTTGCTCTGTTTGGTCAAGATGAGGACGTTGACTGTTGTCGAAGGGAGTTTGTGGTAGAACCGAGTTGCCTATCGGTTGAGGACTAGATATCGGAGATGATTGTTTTAATTTAAACCCACGAGTAGATCTCAAGGAATGAGTATTGAAATTCTGGAAAAGTGCCATATTCAAAATGGTAGTCAATAGTTTATAATGTATAAGACAAATGAATATTCAAGAATAAAATTATTTTCAAAATGGATGAAAAGTGTTTATAGTTTATATTTATCTAATAAAAAGACATGGAATTGGGTTCCGTGACAGAGCAAAAGAAAAAAAATATTGAGAGTGAAACAGTAGTAACAGATTTGATCTGTATTGTTGTTTTGTTTTCTGCTGTATTGGGACAACATTGCGGGCTACATGTTTGCACGACCTTTTCAATAGTCTTGACACTTATACACGATCTTTTTTTTTTTTCATATTCATATGGGCAAAGGAGAAGAAGGAGAGAGAAAGAGTAAAAAAAAAAGAAAGAAAAGATACAGAAAATATCACACTACACAGTCTGTTCGTAGACGATATTCATATTTAAACTAAGCTTTTACTTAATTTATCTAATTATACCCAATTTGAAATGGAAGTAAGTCCAGTTAATCTACATAAAGAGGAAACAGAAGAAAACAAAGCCATTGTGCAACAAGATTCTGAAACCGCTGCTGAAACCGTAACCACTGCTTCGGATGAAAAGCATGAAGTTGAAGCCGGCGATGAAGTTAACCAAGAACCAGCAGTTGACAATGATGGAAACGACAAGGATAATCAGTCAGATGATGAACAGAATCAAGACGAGGCCGCTATTGATCCTGCACCTCAAGCCGATACTACTGATACCACTGAAAAGGACAGTGAAACCAAGACAGAACCGGAAGAAGTAAAAGAACCAGTAGAAAGCAAAGAACCAGAACAAGTTGCTGCTACCGATGAGCCCGATGTCAAGAAATCTACCAATGAAATTGTTCAGGAGCTATTTGCAGATGCAACTCCAACAGCTGACAATAAACTGTCAAGTCCCGGTAATCTTGAAAGCGAAGACTATGACCCAGAAAGTGCTTTTACTGATAACAATATTGAGAAAGACTCTAAATTTAATGATAATTCTGAAATTCAAGAGAATAAAGACAATTCTGATTATGAACCTGAACTCAAAGAGGACGCAGAACGTAAATCACCAGCCACTGCAAGTATTTCTATAACAAAACCTCATGGACCAGCAGGATTACCTCCAAAACCTCCAGTCAATGCCACAGTCAAACCATCTACAGCAGCTATTACAGAAGAAAGTAGCTCTCAACAACGATTGAAAGATGCCTATGATGCTATTATAAATAGCCCTATTGGAAGAGACCCGGAATTTTTAAAGTTACCAGCAGAAGAGCAAGTAGACGCAATTAAAGATCAGTTACAAAAACTTGGAATTGACCTATCTTCTGGAAGCCACCCTATCAATTTTGATCAAGTGTATTCTTACAATAAGCCATTTAAAAACTTGAAAGACCCAATTCCTTTAGTTCCTATTGGTCAATTCTGTCGTAGACCAAATATTACTGCTCCAACGACTCCCGAAGAAGAACAGGAATATGCAGATTTTATCGAAAGAGAGAATTATTACTTGAATTTACAAAACTGGGACGAATTCCCAGATAAGCTGAGATTATTTATTGGTAATTTACCGGCAAACACCATTTCCAAACAAGATTTGTTTAGAATTTTTTCTAAATATGGTGAGGTTATTCAGATTGCAATCAAAGCAGGATATGGTTTTGCCCAATTTAGGACTGGAGAAGCATGTTTAGAGTGCATCAAAGGTGAAACTAATATTCCATTACATAACAAGATCTTGAGATTGGATGCCTCAAGACCACAAAAGTCAAGACGTCCAGGTCATCCTGAAATTAATAATCCAAACATGAGCGGACGTGGCAGAGAAAGAGTTAGAGACGAAAGTCAAGATCAAGATGAACAACCTAGCCATAAGAAGAGAAAGGGTAACATTGATTGTCAAGTTTACGTTACCGGAAAATCATCGGTTTTCTTCATAAGAAAAGTTAAAAAGGCTTTTGCAATGTCACAAGTGACCATAGATGTTGAAGATGTAACCCAAAGAAATATAAACGAGGTTTTGAGTGAAGCTGCATATTCAGGAGTATTGGCTGCCTGTGTGATCAAAGAACAAAAAGTCGATATCCAAACATTTGAAAGCACACCCGATGGAGGAATCAAATTCGATGAATATGCTGATGTGGAACCCGAAGAAGGTGCAGAAATAGTCTTAAAGGCCAAAGTTAAAAAATATGGTGATAGATTACCAGCTTATGTTCCTCAAGATACTAGTTACCATGATAATTCAAGAAGTCATCCTGCTGGCCCTGCTTACAATAGTGGTCCTCGTAGAGGAGGTGAGCGTAATAGGGGATCTAGAAGAGGTGATAGACATGGTGGTAGACGTGGTGGATATGGTGCGCCTAATAACGATTACGGTCATGGACGTGGCCGAGGTTCTAATCATAATTCTTGGAATCAACAACCCTATGGGTCCGTGCCGCCACCTCCGCAACAACAACCTTATGGCTCAGTACCACCGCCACCACCACAATCTTCATCATCACGACCACCACAATCTTATGGTCAACCGTATTACGGGAATCAACAACCTACTTATGGTTCACCTGTGCAACAACCAGCTATGAATCAATGGAATTCTCCTCCTCAACCTCCACAAAATCCAGCTGCCAATTTATTACAAGGGCTTAATCCAGCACAAATTCAAAGCATGATTCAATTACTTCAATCTCAGCAACAAGGAGGGCAGCCACCACAAGGGAATTACGGACAACCTCAAAGACCTGCCCCAAATAGCTATGGAGGTATGGGTTATAATAATAATAATAATTACGGATCAAATGCCCCATCAATGGCTCCGCAACCTCAGGGAACGAATGACAATAGTGCTAATCAAGTTCAAGCATTACTTGCTCAATTGCAATCCAATCAACAAGGCAATTCTTATGGACAGCCTTCTTCCCAAAATCAACAGGGCCAAGGTAGTTCTTTCTATGACACCTTGTCTAGGTTAGCCAAACAATAGGTGACTTGATTTAACCACATACGTGAATGTAGTTGTATAGGCTGTTTATATTTTTTTAGGTTTTTCATTTACAATATATATATCCCCTGAAAAAAAACCACGAAATCTACAATTCGACTAGGGTACAAGTGCAATTTTTATTACGCTATTTAATCAACTGTATCTTCAACTGAAGCAGACTGGTCTTCTTCTTGATTGGCAGTTTCATGTGCATATTCTTTTTTCAATTCTTCAAATTCCTTTTCATCTTCTATATAGCCACTGATACCGATAACACCACATTCATTGAAAATTTCCAATATTCTTTCAGCATCTTCAATTTTTAACTTGGCAAACTCCTTATTAACTTCATCAATAGATTCTGTTTTGATTGCATTCTGGAATTCTATTGGTAATTTAGTAGTGAATATTTCATATTCTTTGGTACCTTCTTGAGGAATATTAACCAGTAGTTCAGTATTATCATCTAAAGCCTTCAATTGAATCAATGCTTCTTCTTCTTCTTCTTCGCCCGTTCCTTCCTTATTTGCTGCATTTTGTTTTTGCTCTTCTTTGATGATCTCACATCTACCTTTAATGTGGTTGAATGTTTGGTTTACATCCTCTAAAAATGCATGTTTTGCTGGTGATGATTCTGCGGCAATCTTCGAGAAGAATAACTTGATAGCATTTATCACATTAGCTGGTGCTGCTTTACCGTTATCTGATAATTGGCCAACGTATTGTAATAATAATGATTGGTGGACAATATGTTTAGCTTCATCAGATTTGTTTTCCAATTGAAGGTCAAATGCCGTCATTATTAAAGCGTCTTTTTGTTGCTCAGTACATATTGAAGGATGTTTAATCAAGAATTCAGCTGCTTTTGAAAGATTGTCACTGGGTATTTTGGCAAATTCTTTAGTGGCAGGCAAGATTTCCAATTCATCCAAGATTTCTTTATCAGTGTTTTCTTCAACTGGTTTTGGCAGATTGATAGTTTCAGTTGTAGTAACAGTTGTCTTTTTAGCTTCTGGAGCTTTTGGTTTATCTTGATTTTCTTCTTTTTCCTCTGGTTTATCTTTATTTAAAAATGATCTATCAAACCCCGTATGCAAATCATCACTTACTATCAATTGAGCTTTCTGGTACAATAAATCATCCAATTTTATAGTCTGTTTAGACAAAACATCGTCGATCCTGTTTCTATGTTCTTTTAAGTATTCAATCAATTTGTCGCCATCGGTTTTTGTCTCTGGATGATCATCCTTGATTTGAACAAACAAATCTTCAATCATTTCATTATAGCAAGGAGTATTTTCAATCTCTTCTCTATCGAATTTCAAATCTTTCAATCCTTTTCTCAAGGTCAGACCCTTGTCTTTAATCAATTTATCATAATCGAATTTTTCTTGAGGATCAAATTCTGAATTCAACTTTGACATGACTTTTTCACTATCCAATAATTCAGTGGATGTTAACTTTTCCAACAAATAGTCGACCCTTTCGTTAAGCTTAGCATACATGGTCAATTGGATCAAAATACTCTTGATTTCAATGTTTCTTTGCATTCTTTTTTCATGAATATCACGTTGCTTCCATCTGATAAATGATTGTTTATCGACATTTGGATGAACTTCCACATCAGAATCATCAGAAATTTCTATCTTATCCCACTTGGAGTAATCTATTGGCATGATTGATCTTAATTACAATTTAGGTAGCCAATACAAGAAGAAATCAAGTGGGAAAGCTAAAAAAATTTGATCCTCGAAAACGGAGAAAAAAAAAATTGGTTCTGGCGAAATGTCTACTCTCAGCCTTCAGTTCTAGAAATTTCTAATGTCGCGGCCCCTGATTCTAAAAGTCATGTCGCAAGTATGGTTCTTCTTGTTCTTGATTCTACTACAAAACCATGTGTTTAGTATCATAAACTATTAGACCTAGTCTTTTTGACTGTTTATTGCTTAATGAATAAAACTATATAAATATGAATTTGGGGGTGAACTAAAGAAATAAATACAACTCAAGTCTATGCAGCACCATTTGGTCTCAAACCTGTGAAGAATGCTAAAGCGTAATCGGTGGATTCAAAAGTGATGGTTGTACCTTTGCTAAAGTAAAAAACATCACCTGGTTTGGCACTAACTTTTTTTCCAGTTTCATCAGTAAGGGTGAATTCACCTGATACTTCAACAATAATTTTCATTTCATCGCAATCATAAGTGTAAACTAATGGTTCGCCTTTTTCTTGTCTGTAGAAACCACATGAAATTTGTTTGTCTTTTGGAGCGTCACTGGTAAAAGTATCTTCTAAAAAAGAGTTGTTACCTGGAGATGGAATTTGAGCTGGTTTGACGTCTTTACCTTCAGCAGCTGGTTTGTATAATAATGGCATGGTGAAATAATGATAGTGTTAATGCAGGAATAGTTTGAATAAAGTGGTTTCTTGATATTGAATGATAAACAATATTTAAAAATTTATAAAAAAGAGGTATATAAATCTGGGACATGATCTCAGTATTTATATTATTCATGATTTATAGTTTCATAATTGAAATGGTTTGAAAACCCATCACTTACTTTAGATTGGTTGCAATATAAGTTTATCTATTAAGATACACACACTTATTTTTTTGTTGTTTCCTCCGCTATCACTCCTAATCATAAATGAACCGGGATACAGTTTCCTAATTAGGATGTGAGATCCCACATTCACATTTCGAAATTTCTAATCACTTACTATTATAGAATAACACTTGCTCTTCAATTAATACTTATTAAATTAAAAACCCCTATAAAATACAGACATTACTTCAACTATTTACAAATTAGCATTCCCATTTAAGATCCCCACCAAAAAAAAAGCACAAGACAGGAAATTGCCCTAATTTGGTTAAAGGATCCGTACCCATTACACACATATATAAATCAGTTTCATACTTCAACCATCGACCAATTGTAAACATGCATCAATACAGACATCTATATTCCCACGATTGATAAATATCACATCTTTTAAAATGTTAGTATCTAACGAAGGAAATATTTCAATTAATGTATCGTAGGCTTTCCGCATTTGTTCAGCATTAATTTCTTCTTCCCTTGGAGGTAATGGTTGATATTGAGCTGAAGGATCATTCTGGTCTTGAGATGGTGGTGGTGAATTTGGTGGTGGTTGAAATTCTTCAGGTTCAGATTCGGATAAATGTGGCAGTGGCGATAAAAAGTTGGTAATGGATTTTGTAAACATCTCTGCACTAGAAAACAATACCTTCGAAGGTGAAAGTCCATTTGGAGTATGGGACGTATCTGGTTTTAAGTTTGTTTCACCAGTACCATCTGTCGGTGTTGTAGGTATTGTTGGAATTGGTTGTACTAATTTCAATTGTTGCACTTTCTGTTTCCTCTGGGCATCCCAGGCTTCCATATGGGCATCAAACTCAGCTTGACTGATTGTCAAATCTTCTGCAGTAATGTTTTGTATGAACTCAACTGCACCTTGAATCGAGGAAAGATAGTAGCTTGTTTCTCCATGTAATAACCACTCTTGTCCTCTGAAATTCTCAATATAGTGAATGTTACTAATCAAGTGGTCCGTTTTGGCTTTGAATATGACTAAAATCAATATTGGAATAAAGGAATCCGCGTTTGTTTCTTGTTTGCTTAACTTCAAATAACTGAATATAATCTTACATGCATTGAGAATACATATGATTTTATCTCGTGGTGCTCTGTAATTGTTGATTTTGTTTAGTTCAGTAATGGCATACTCAAGAAATGACTGGTCATTTTTCACAATTTTGTTTGCCAAATCATTCATATCGATATCCAAGTGGTTCCCATTGATCCAAGAAAACTTTTCCAATTGCAAAGCGAAAGACTCGTCCTTTTGCAAATCTAGTGTATAAGGTTCAGGGATGTAAGACAAGTTTTGTTTAACAACTTCTGGTGGGAAACACAAATCATGCAAACGATTCATGATCAACTTCTCTAATCCTTCACGAGAATTCTCCAAATCAATTTGATCCATAGACGCAAATGGTTCATACAATGTAAACTTCTCATTCATGAAAATCTTGAAATCCAGAATAATCTTTATTCTTTGATCAGATGTAAATGTGTGACCCTGTCTAATGAATGAACTTAAAAACGATCGAATGTATCTCACTATTGGATCTGCAGACTTTTTACGTAATTGAACTAAAAATGTTTGAAAATCAAATGGTTTATGCGATTGTTTGTTTTGCTCCGAAGAATCATTAATTTGGAATCTGTGTTTATGGGATTTATTTGCGTCAGAGGTTGATACATCTTCAGTGGGCACATCACTAGTTGTTTTAGATTCAGAATCTCCTACTTTTAAACTCAATTCTTCGACTCCAGATTGTTCTTTCTCAGACCCCGCAATATCAAGAAAGTTGCCCTTTGGTGTGCTGCTTTCAACTTGATTTACATTCGTGGACTCCGATTGTACCGGATCATCATGCAAATTGTTATTTTTACTTTTAGATGTTTCCCTGTCATCTAAATCAATTAAATTATCATCATTAACTGATTCCTCGTGCTTTTCGTGAACCTCTTTTTCTTCAGGTGGAATGTAAGGCTGAATTGTCATAAGTGCAGCAAATGAAGTAGTTCCACTATTTTTTTGTTCAGTCTGCTTAATAGATGGAGACAGAGTTATATCTTTAGTCGATGTTCCTTCTTTCTCTGACACCACTTCCTTTTCTTTATGTGACTCTCCATCGTCACCGTCATCATCCAGTACCATTTTTTCTAATTTATCTTCGTGTGAAACTTCATCATCCTCGTGTTTTTCTGTGATAGGGTGATGCTCTTCATGCTCTGGTTTAGTCTGTTCTTTATCATCTTTGTTGATATCGAATTTATCAAACAACCCAATTAAATCTGTTTTAGATGAGTCTGTAGAAGTATTAGATGTATTATTACCTATTGGTTCTCCATTATCAATAGTAACGACCGCAGGAACGACTCCTGTAGCTGATAATCTTGGAGACGACGACTTTGGCGGGGTCTTACTAGAATTGTTGGTAGATACAGAACTGTCAAAGTTGCTTTTCAACAATATATTCAGTATGAAAGGTGGCGGTTTTGCTGTAGTTGGTTGTGGATTATCATTAGATGTCGAATTGCTGTTGCTTGTCGTATTAGTATTATTTGTTGATGTCGTGGGGGTCGACTTTGATATATTAAAATTAAATTGATTCTTGAATGACATTATGAAAAACTGTACCTTATATGAAAACTCTTAAACAAAATGGGTGGAATTGATGTTATTCTTTCACTCTTTGTCTAATAATGCAGTTATATATATTAGATAATTGATTTGATGTTTCCAGGGATAGTTATCAATTTTGGTAGAAGTCAATTTTGTCTCAGATTTTTTTTCTCCTGTCTTTGATTATTCGCACTGTGGTTTCATCACTTTGACTAGCCACGGAAAAATATTGTGTATGATCAAATTTACGAATTTATGTAATCACCGCCAATACTTGGGTTCATTCAGTCGGTATCGCTCTTATCACAGGAAACAACTTCTTACTCGGATTAACCAAAGCTATACAGAGGATAGCTCGGGTGCATTTACTGTTCATAAATAGAAATAACATGTATTATATATCCCCCTAGATAAAATCTTGTACAGAACCTCTAAACGTTTTCTATAATTGTTTCCTTGCAAAAAATCATTTGGTAACCCTGGCCTTGGCATCTAAAGTATTTCTTCAGATGTCTGTACACCATTATCTTTTTTAACGTTATTACCATTTCCCTGTTGGTTTGGATCATCTTCATTATCATCATCCTCAATTATAAAATTATCAGCATCAAAATCAGCCGAGTTTAATTCGATTTCATTACTCCCCAATTCCAAGTCATCTTCAAAATTTCCAAATACCATAACATCATCGGCTGCTATACCTCTTGAATGATAGCTTGCCAACTTTTGTTGCATTTTGGCATAAATCAAATAGGCAGCTAAAGTTGCAGCAGTTCCAGTAATCACGATACTGATAATATCCACAATTTTTGTTCCTCCACTTGATTTGTCGTCACCAATTTGTTTCAATTTACTACCAACAAACAAATGAATCAAAATTTTGGGCGATGTAATCAATGTAGCCAAAAAATAGGTGAGTAATGGTAATTCTGGAATAGCAGCCAATGCACCATTTGATAACGAGTAAGGTAAAGGGCACAATCTGATCAAAATTAATAGAAATAACGAATTGCCTTCTCCTAAAATTTCTGCAAATGCTCTGAATGTGTCGTTGTGATTCATCAATTTAACAGCTTGATTATGGAGAACATAACGGTATACTATAAATGAACAAGTTGAACCCAAAACGGAGGCACTTGCTATCAATGGCCAACCTTGTGGGCACCCATATATCATCCCTGTTAAAAACGACAATGCAGAAAACCCAATCAATGGGGGGAACCCAACCATAAATACTAAGGCAAATATTATCAATGACCCATATTTCAAATTATGCCATTCGTCAGACAAATATATGAGGAATCGAATAATATGTATATGAAAAATAACCATCAACACCGATATGACACCAATCACAACAAGAGCACCACCCAATAGTATTTGCTTAATGGTTGATTGTTCCAAGTACCATGTTCGAGCTTGTTGAATAATGTCTGATACTGCGGCAAGTTTGGTAGTTAAGACATTTCTTAAGGTAGAAAAGGATGAGTCTTGATTATAATTGTACCGATACTCGCGATCAGAAGATGTCGGGAGTTGTGGCATAGTTGGTTGGTGTAATTGTGGAGGGCGTGGCAATGTAAATTATTTAAATTAAAACAAGTTGCTACTTTAGATTAGACTTTATCAACAGCTTTCTTTTTCTACATATATTTTTTTTTTTGACTTTCTCCTGCGGGTATTATTGACAAGAAGAGTAGACAAAAAATAAAAAGGACAACAACATTACGAGAGAGAGACATTGTAATCAGAAAAGTCGATTGTAAATCCCCAAATCAAACAATTAATTGTATTGAACTGAATGGAATTGAGCAGTTTTCTGGCCTGCAAATTATTAATCTGCGATCGTCAACATTATTCAACTATCACAATCAAACACACGTATATCTTCTATCTATTTATACTTTTATGGGACCACCCAGCTCAACCTCGTCTGACTCACCATCCATAACCACTGCCACTACACCACCATCGTCATTGTGTGATTGGTGCTTATCTTTGGCTTGCAACACTTGTATCACTACAACAACACCAATATTGGCGATTGCGGTTGCAAGCAATGCCCAACAACCTTTTTTGAACTCAGGGGCTGTATCGGCACCATAAAACAATATTGACCACCAAGCATTAACTGCATTACTAAACATATTCATTGATGCTAAAACAATGGCCCGCTCTTGCAAATCATTAATACATACAATATTAGCCCAACTGAAGAAAACGGTTTGACCAGCAAACGAAACAGCACTCAAATATTGGGAAACAAAAACAGCAACTGTGTTGTTTGGCTTGGCAGCAAATACGGCTGCTGCAATAGTTGTGAATATTCCAATTATTATACCCATGTGCCAATGATGTCTCCCTTTGCCGAAAGCATGAATGTATAATGCCAGGATTATAGTGGCTACTACACCAACAGCATATTGTCCCATTGGATAATGGTTTCTTTGTTCAACACTGTAATTGTAGTACTTTAACCACAACGGCATAAGTGAGTTTGTCACAAATGATTCATTCTCACCACCTAACACCCAAAGGAAGGAAAACAAATACCAATGCCAATTTCTGAAAACTCGATTACAAATCGACACCCAATTCCAATCGCTATTAGCTTTATCTTTGGAGCTTAGTTTCTTTTCAAGTGCTAACTGATGCTCCTCATTCGTCATATAAAATGGTTTGGAAATTTGTGGTTCATCCGGGAAACAGAAGAATCCAAAAATGACAATAGGGATGGTAATTAAAAAGTCTATGATAAATAACCACCTCCAGCCACGGATTCCATTATAGTCTTCCATATTTTTATAAATTGCTGCTTGAAGTACTCCAGAAAACAACGATCCAAGCAATCCAGAACTCGTAAACACAGCAGTACGCATGGGTAATAATTCTTCGTCGTAATAAGTACCCAAAATCAAATGAGTACCAGCAAAAGTTACTGCCTTAAACATGGCTTCAAAGAATCTGATAACACAAAGTTGTTTGAATGAGTGAACTTTATACATGGATAATGTCAATACTGCCCAGCAAAACCCACAGATTGAGATCCAGTATCTTGGTCTAACTTTGAGCAAGATTAAATTATGGGGCACCATAGCAACAATGTACCCAACGTAAAAGCAAGTGTTAATGATGTTTAATTCATTACCCTTCATTTGTAAGTCTTCTTGCATCCCAGATACATAGGCGTTGGCCAAATTTGCCCGATCAAGATAATTTGCCCAATACAATAAACAAACGTAACTAAGAACAAAGGCATCAAGTTTGAATAAATAACTTCTTGCAACTGGATTATCTGGTGGTTGACCCCACACTATTCGACGCAATGTCCTTAATGGTTGCAATGCCTTGTTCATTATGAAATTTGGTTCTAAGTGTCTATTATTTATTCTAATTCTTCTATTCTTTTAAGGTCCGATAAAGTACTATTGCTGTCTCATGAAGTAGTAGAAAAAAAAGTAGTAATAAAATTAGGCCGTAGCAATTAAAATTTGAGTTCAAAGATTGTTGAGTTTATATATAGTCATCGACAAAAGTGAGATATTGGGTCTTCCCTTATCAGATGTTTGAGTGATAGTTAGATGAGATTAGAGAAAGAAATGAACGGAAGAATTTTTTTCAACATGTATCTCCACATCTCAGATTGCACATCGCTATACGCTCGTTTAGAAACCAGATCTTCACCAGCACAGAGATAGTTCAACAACTACATTCAACAGCTTCCTTTGATAATCTTATCTTTTTGAAATCTCTCCTGAAATAAGAAAAAAAGGATAAATTACCGACATGAATTCCCCAATTAGACATTAGCCGCATTTGATAAGTACAATAGTACATACAATAATATATCATTTTCTTTGTTTGTAAAGCTCCTTATAATTCGTTTATCTTTCAACATTGTATACAATTGATACCTTCATTTCCAGTAATAGATTCCATGTCTCACCTTTTACCAACATCCGATCTCGTTTATTGTTCTACTGTAATAGTTCTTAATTTTTATGTCCCTGTGACTTGACATAATTTCAAGGAAACCCATATCCTTATTTGTTATCTTTATCTCAGAAGTTATCATTATTAGGTTGAAAAAAAATATGGATCGTCTTAATTTGATATTTCCTAGACCCGAAATATTGTCAGTCAGAATAAGCTCTCCAACTGGCATTACGAAAGGAGACTGGAAATTGGCATTTACGTTTTCATCTCTATACACATTTATTCTCATTTTCATGATCCTGTTAATGGGTCTTTTTGTTTGAGTAATTGTAAATTCATTTCAAATTCTATTTAATCGTACAAACTTTAATCAGTATAGTTAATTAACTCTGAAATGATCTTCATCATAGCAATTACTTTTTCCTCTTCGAATCTTCTTGCAACCAATTGTAAAGCAACGGCGCCACCGTGACTTTCTTCAGGATCATAGTCTTTCCAGACTTGGACATCAATTTCATTGTAATTTCCAGGAGCTTCATCACCAACATCCACAGTTTTATCGACCCTGGTCACCGGGAACACACCAACAGTATAATCAAGAGCATTAAATGGGGATGTGTAGCCAACATATGTGGGGAATTTCCCTAACGGATTGCCAGCAAATGGAGTTGCAGGCATGATAATAGCATCAATTGGCTTCCCATTGGTAGTAATATCAGCAGTGGAATTCCATCGTTTAAGATATTTATCAATCAAAACTGTTCTTTCACGTTGTAATTGCCATAACTGAGACACGGGAATATCTTTACTGGTTCCATAGTTTTCCATATATGGGAAAAATGGCTCATTTACCACAGTAGTTTCCTCCAAAACGTGGTGACCCCCATCACTAACGAAAAACTGACCAATGATTTCTGATAACCGAACATGATCTTGAGGATCCCATTCAATTAAATGATGACCATCTTTTTTCAATGCTTCAGTAACAATTTCCATTCCACGACGTATTGGAGGAGTTGGTCGAACAAACCCATCATCCATTAATATGGCAATATTCAATTTTGGAGATGCTTGTGACGAAGCACTGTTGCCATTGACTTTTTCTCTATCAATAGAGTCATTGCCAAACTCAACTTGTCGCCAAGGAATCTCGATACATTTAGCATCACTCAACCAGGGTTTAGCATCGATTATTGTCTTGCAGTAAAACTCTAAATCATCAAGGCTATTACTAATTGGACCATTTACACTATTGACTGACTCTAACCCTGGTAAACCTGAACGAGTCCCAAATGTAGGAAATCTACCGAATGACGGTTTAATAGCATACAAGTTTTGGAAAGATGCCGGGATACGAATAGACCCACCAATATCCAGCCCAATACCAATTGGTGAACCTTTTAATTTAATTAATGCTGATTCACCACCCAGTGAACCTCCACAACTTAATAATCGATTCATTGGGTTGACGGTACTACCCCAAACATGATTTGTGGTTTCAGGCATCATCATGGCCACAGGGACATTTGTTTTCACATATAATATTGCACCTAATTGGCGGAGCATTTCTACTAATGTAGAATCATACTCAACTTGTTGTGGATTAAAACAAAAATTTACCATACCCAATGTAGTACCATGGCCTTTAACATTGAAATTGTCTTTTAATGAAATAGGTAAACCGTGAAAGGGACCAACAAGTTTACCGCTACCAGGTGAAACCAATTGATAGTGGTCTAACTCTTTTGCTCTCTTGATTGCTTCGTCAAAAAAAATTTCTGTCAAACAATTAGTCAATTGATGGGCAATTGAGGCACGATGACAAAATGCTAATGTGACTTCTAAAGATGTCCAAGTTTGTGATTTAATATTATTGACAATGCCAACTGCCTTCGATTCAGTTATAATTATTTCCTCTGGAGTTAAATGGTTTGTCTTTTTAATCCAGTTTAAAACATCAGTAACTTCATCATCGGGCAATTCGTGTTGTGGAATCAACCATTCAGGATTAAACTTATCGTCACGAATAGATTTTTTCTTAGCTGCAATATCTTTATAAACTGGGTGTTGGTGTGTTATAGTCATAATTGAAAGTAGTAGTCAGTGGTTTCAAAAAATAGTTAATATAAAGTTGATAGTTATTCAATTGAGGGATTTATATATAAAGATTTGATCCTTAGAGAGGGATTCTAAAATATTGTACTTAATGATACTTCAATAATCAAGAGTCTAACTTCAAGTTTCACTATGATTAAGGATTAAACAATACATTTGTGTACCATTTGACATTGTTTAAAAATGACAAAACACAGTATTAGTTAAAGATAACGGGGTTGCTAGGAAGATAATAGCGGAATTGATTCCCTCTCAAGTTCAATTAATAAAAAAAAATATTCCCCCAATCGTGTAAAAGCTTATCTCGATTTTATCTTTCTCCAAGCAAAAAAAAATTGTGGGGGAGCCTTTGTATACTCTCAACTCTCCCCCTACTTCGTCTAGGTTGCCAAACTTTTGATAAAATAGATAACACTACTGTGGATAGAAGAGATAAAATAAGATATATGGTATAAAAAGCGGAGTGCTCTGTCCGATACCTACAGTACTCAAGAAGATTTTTGAATAGAGTTTCCTCTTTTGGATTTGATCTACAAATTGTGGATGATAACTTGACATTTAGTCAGATAAGTTTGCCAACAGAACCTTAAAAACAAAATTTGTAGAAGATACTACATGTCACAAGACTCGTAACCCAAAAGTTGGACTTGGAAGGGTACCACGTCCGGGCCGTAGCTTAGGTGTTCAATATATGAATCCCCCATAGCCACTTGATCAAGAGCTTGAGTCCCAGCATTTGCGCTGCCCATAGCCCCTAATCCGACCTTGCATTGGCACCAGTTGTAGTGGTAAAACCCACCTACGCACTGGCTTTAGCACAAGTATTGGCACCGGCACACTGTATTTGAGGTTGATGTCGGTCGCCCTCAACAGTGGCACTGGCACCTGCACAAGCACATGCACAACGCCTGCTTATAAGAGAACGCTATATCAAGAGTTTTGCATCCAAGGACCCCCTTTACATCTTCCTCGGATCTACTTCTCTCTCAATAGCGCTTTCCCTATCACCGTATCTCCTATCCCCGGGACATTATATCCTGTACAACTTACACACAAAATACATACTCCTACAGTAATTACCTATATAATTTTAATAGCGAGTAAACCAGAATGTCTAATATGTAGATGGTAAGACAACTATTGCAAGGATAACAATTCCATTATTGTTATTTCCATTTGGACCATTAGTAATATTTTTCTGGCGGTAAACTGGTTTTTTCATTTGTGTCGGCGTTAAAAAAACTTTTTTGGTTGCAAAAATTGATTTCCGTAGATAAAGGAGCAAAACAACACAGCAAACTAATAGGCACAATCAAATACAATTTATATTCTGGCAGCAGCAAACAATATGAATAATAAACTTGGAAGAATACAGCATGGTTATCTTTAATTGGGATATATATCAGCGGCTATAGTATTTAGGAATCACTTGATATGTAAATGTTCATCAGCATCAATAAAGGAGAAGCAACATAGATTGAATTAAGAAATAAGTGATGAGAATAAATCCATGAAAGTGGAAATGAACTTGATAGTGAAGATGTTAATTGTTATAATAAGAAAGAAGAAAAGAAGAAAAGTGAAAAGAAAAAGAAAAATTTTTTTGGTTGCTAAAGAATCTTTTAGGTTATTTATATAGTAAAGAAAATTATATAGGTATAGAACTAGTGAGTGTATGATTGTGTCAATTTATTATATGCTTATATTTGTACTGTAAAACTAGCCGCTGAGGTATTTGCGTTTGTGGATATTGAAATTTGACGCTGATTATAGTAACGGTTAATGTGGTTAAGAATGCAATTATACTATTGATTATAGTATTCAACAACATGCCCTAGATTTAGTACTTAAAACCTTCTTGTACCACTAGAACTGAAAACGAGATTTCTCGTTAACGAATAACTACCAAGATCCACATAATAAATGGCTTGAAGAGTCGAATAAATTTAAAGTAATCTTGACAGTTAAAATAAAAGCTCCTGTTTGTCATCAATTACACTCAGAAACTACTGTATAAGATGTAATGCATTCTACACGCCATTGTCAACTGGAATTAACTGTCCCTTGAAGACAATTGTGATACTTACTAATAGATAATCCTCCTACTAGTGTGAGTTCAGAAAATCCCGAGAAAAGACTATTTAACGTGCTCTGACCAAGCTGACACATATACTTCTGTTACATAGAATGTAAAGAGAGGTCAGTAGTGATAAGAAAAAGAGTGATTGTTAGAACTGTTTTTATTCAAGTATTTTAATTATCGTTGTTCCTGCTGAAATTGTTACACCATCATCCACTACTACAATACTCGCTCATATCAATATCAAGCTTTGTCACCTTTTACTGATTTGCTGATTATCTAAGCAATGGAGTCTTGCAAAGTAGGGTCTAGTAATATATAACAGCAATATCCAACAAATAAGAAAACAGGCTTATTGCACGTGACTTAAATTCTAGACTTAAAATTAGGTAAGATGAAGAACTTTCATTAGATCAACAAATCTGCATTTAAGGCGCGCGGTTAAAAAAAATTGGTCCTAACACCACCACCACCAACTGTTTACAAGAAAAAAGAAATTCCGACCTACCTAAAACAGATGAAACACGCCTAAAAAAAACTAAATCTACAAACCACATTCAGTTAAAATCTAAACAGCAAACGTGAAATGAGAGTTCGAATATCAGAATAAGTCAAAATATAAATAAGCCTGTAGGGAAAATCAAACCTGCCTTTGGAAAGCCACGTCGTGGTTATTATGATTGTTGGTCGTCCATTGAGGGGAGAAAATCTGTCAAATGGTAAGAGAAATACCAATCTGAAACACGAAACTCTGTCAAAAAAGAAAAGTGGTCATCCCAGCTAGGAAAACATAACAGCAATCACAATGGAAAAAAAAAAGGACACGATTATGTAAAGTAGAGTGAAAAGTGGGAAACAGAGGTTATGCAAGGTGATTTAAACAGGATTTGCTACAATATTTCGTTTGTTCTTTCCTTTCTTCACTTTTACATTTGATTGTTGATTTTCAATTCACGTTATTTTTTTGTTCTTTACTTTTAGCACCACTTACTTGAGGCGGGATACGGGACAAATTATTAAGAAGAGTAAGATGATCAAGTGAAAAAAAAAAGCCTGGCAGGTGGACAAGCCACTTGGTGTAGAGTTAATGGAACTCTATGGGTCTAGAACAGCAAATAATCTCCATACATAATGTTATAGTTGTAAGGGGAAGTGAAAGGTACACGGAACACACTAGTAACAAAACTAAAGCCTATTGTTGAAAATCCGCGATAACTTGCTTCTTCAATGTTTGGCGGTAGTCGCTATGGTGATAGTGGTGGTGGCTGTAGTGGCTGAGTGAATCAATAAAGAAGAAGGAAGTCGTGTCAATAGAGAAGAAGAAGCACAGGTAGAAAAACAAGCAAACAAACTGGAAACAGAATTTAAAATCGTGATTGTGGCATTTCTTTTGTTTTGTGGTCTTTGATTTTGTGCTATGGAAACGGGTAAACAAAAAAACCTTTTAATAATCGGCTATTATAGAAATTAAAATTCTATTGTTCAAACACTATTGTTGTTGTTAGGAGAGGTTTCGGATTTTTCAACCTAAGGGTGTCTAACAAAAAGTGCAATTGTAGTACGAACAGTAATTACAATCGTGGTGGTGATAGTAACACTGTAGACTCACTGATCTAACAGCCACGGCACCATGGTAGTAACCCAAGCGTAATTAGATATATGGTGTTGTTTTTTAGTTCTGAAATTGCATAAAAATACATGTGGATCCGGTGGTAGTAAACAACTAGAAAGTAGTTCACCACCACCAGTATGGGAGGAAACACAGAGATAAATGATGTGAGCTTATATTTGACCGTTTTTATAAATACGAGAGCCAATTGAAATCTAATTGTAGCTAGAAAACGCAAACAACTTGGTATATAAAATGTTTCTTTATTACGTGAATCATTATGTACGTATATAGTTATTATGGAAAATGAATTAAATATGGAAAGAATAGAAAAAGAAAAAGTATAGAAAAGAATAAACCCTTTATTGAAAATGAAGAATATATGGAAACGAGTGATGAAGAAGGGAAGTAGAGGTAAGTCGATGATGATGTCTATAACAATGTTGAACTAATGCAATAATGTAGGTTCTCTCAATTATTGACCACTTTCAAAGATCCAGGATTTCGAGCAATCATATCAGGTAATGATCCATTACTCAATCTTCGTCTACCAAATTCTGGATTCGGCGAATCTGTATGCAAAAGTCCATTATTAGCATTGTTATTGTTGTTATTGATATTGGGGCTAGTGGTATTATTGTTATTGTTGTTATTGTTGGAGTTGCTATAATCATAGAATGCAAATTCGGTATCAGTTTGAGATCCAAATGAGTGATTGCCATCACCACTGGTTCCACTAGAACTTATTTTATGATTGTGTCCATAACCGCCTGATCCGGTGACAGTTCCATTTGATATAATTTGTTGTCGTGGGGTTTGTTGTTGAGATGTATCAAAATTATTATAGCCACCAGCAATTAAAAATGGATTAGGATCCAACATTGCTGCTCCTCCACCGCCACCAGCGCCGCCACCACCTATCGTTGAATATGGATGTTGTTCCATTTCTTGTTTAGGTCCAGAAAGTGTAAATTGATCATCAACGTCGTCATCGTATTCATCTTGCTTCTTTCTTCTATACCAGCAGAACAAAAACACTAATCCTGCAACTAATGCTGTTCCTGCCACTGACCCAACTACAGCTCCTGCTATTGTGCCTCCTGAAACCGACGATTTGGATTGGTTTTTACCTTTATCGTTACTTCCAGTTTCTGATGGAGATGAAGATGTAGATGTAGATGGTGGTATTGTGCTTGAACTTGAACTTGAGCTTGAGGAAGAAGATGTAGACGGATTCGAACTTGGGGTTGCTACTATTGTTTTGTAAACAACACTAGGAGTACCATTTTGTACTGATGTGGAAACTACTGTAGTGGTTCGGGGTTGAGTGGTTGTACGTGATGATGAAGTTGTTTGTTGTTTTTCTGTTGTTTCTGGTTGTTCGGTGGACTCTGGTTCTGCTGTAGTCTGTTCGGTTGTTGTTGCTTGAATGGTGGTGGTAGATGGTTGTTCCGTTGATGTTGAAGATGAAGAGGTAGATGAACTTGATGATGATGTAGATTTTGATGATGATGTTGAACTTGTTGATGTTGATGACGTTGAACTTGACTGTGCCTGGGAATCAGCGTCGGCATTAATGTACACCATATAGGCAGAACTTCCACCACAAGTGTCCAGGGGCCAACCTGAACATTTGATATTACATCCATTACTTTGAGAAGTAGGATCGACATCACCACAATAACATTCGTTACCATTCTTTAATGCTGCCACTCTATACCCAGCACATTGTTGTTCACAGTATCCCGAACTTTGGTACATGTAACTTCCTTTTGATTCGGCCACACTTATCGAAGAGTAACATCCCAATTTACTCCAACTGTCAGCATATACTGGTAGTAGTAACGACAAAAATATTAACAACATTATTATTTTTTGTTGATGTTTTATAAAAGTTGTCTAGGGGGGGGTATCCTTAATTATTATGACTTGAAGTCTATTTATTCTTGTCTTGATTCTATATTGATTTAAATGAAGGGAAGTTAAGTTGTTCTTTGATTTCAACGAATGACTATGACTATGAATATGAATATGAATATGACCAAGGGAAGGTAAAGTTAAAATGAAAATAAAAATAAAAAGGAAACTTTTTGTTTAAAAAAAAAAACAATGTTGAAAATCAACAACGACAACGAAACTAAAAAAAAATTCAACAAGGGGAACAAAAAGGAAATGATGATTAGAAGAATATCAAAGTAAAAGTACAGAAGCAAACAAAAAATTAAAAAAGAAAGAAAAACAGAAAATTTTTTCCTCTAATTCTTCTTTCTCTTTGGTGATTTTGATTAATGGATGGAATTCCAAATTTGTTTTGAAAATGGGAGGGATTTCGTGATTTTGAGCTATGTCTTTTTTTTTTTTGGAGGGTATTGGAACAAAAAAAGGAGAGAAGTGGTGATGTAGAAGATGTAATAGTTGGTTAGTTAGTTAGTTGGAATATGCAATTTTTTTGAAATTGTTTCTGTGTGTGTGGGTGTGGATTGTTGGTGATTTAAAATTGAAATTGCTAAATTAGTTTTAATCTCTGCCTGATTGAGAAAGAATGAGAAACAAAAAGAGAAAAAAAAGAAATTTTAATTTCAGGTTTTTGTTCTATTTTTAAATTTCCCTCACTCTCCCTCTCTTAATAATAAACAATTCAATTTATTATTTATTCAATTGATTTCGTTTGAGAACACAAAATAAAATTCTTCAAGTTTGTTGTTTGTTGTTTATTATTATTATATCACAAAACCTCTCTCTTTCTTTCTTTGTTTTGATTTGTTTATCATTTTTATATAATTAGACAAACTTCCGTTCCTTCCTTCCCTTTGCTCTTCCTCTTCCTTATTCTTTTTTTCCCGAGTCCCTTTTTTTATCGCCCGTTTTTTGTTACCTCCGTCCTGTCCTGTCCACCCCGCCTCTTTTATGTCGACTTCTTGGTCTTATATTTTGTTCGATTTCTACACTACAATTCACCAATTTCCGTCCAGAGATTTTTGTTCACGGCTTTAATTGTTTTGACTGTCTCCATTCCTCTTTGTGTTTGATTAGTAATTACTAGCCCACCCGCCTTGAACATTAACTTCTTATCATTGATAAAACAAGGCTCATTCACATTGTACATTCAACTGCTGTTCACTAGCTATAACTGTTGGTTGACAAGTCACCAAGAACCACATATCAAGACTAAACAATAAGCCAACCAATAATTAGACTAAATCTAAAGATCTAACAATTGTGTTTTAAAATATTTTCAAAGTATTGTGATGATAAGAGTCAATTATCATCATCATTATCTATTATGATGATTACCCTGATTTCTTGGTATGTGTGTACACTGATTGTTTTATTAGTGGTTGGCTATTGTAACAAGCTTTTTACAGGGTTGTAGTTGTTAATTGTTACAACCTATACTTTTACAGATATTATATTTTCTCCATTTAATGACCCCAGTACTTTGGGTAATTCAAGAGATCAAATTGTAAACAAAAAATATGACACCGAAAAGTAAGAAAAAAAAGCCAATTTGTGAACTAAATAGAGAGGGAAGATAATTTTTTCTGGCTACCGTGAATTTTCATTTTGTGGAGTGGTTTTTCTCTTGGTTGTCGATGCGAGTTTGGTGTTTGATATCTCGTGATAATGATGGAAAGTCAAAAGCTAATTTCCTTAAGCAAACGCATGTATCGTCACACATACATATGTATGTCTATTTTTTAGTAGTTGTTTTGATTTTGGCGTGGAGTGGAGTGGTAGTGGAAAATCTATAGATCTGGCATCACAAATATCTGGCAACATTCCAAGATCAAATTGCGGACGTTGAAACTAAGCTTCAACTGAATATTGCAACCAAATGTTGGATATATGTACCATTAGTGGCTGTGATTGTGACGATGAAAGTGTTCCCTAGCTGGCGGGGTTGGATAACAATATCGCTTGGCAAGTGTCGTCTCCAAGACAAAAAAAAACGAAATGAGCCCATACTCGTCAATATCTAAAACATTTGTGTAGCAACTTCAAACAAGTATATCCCATATACAACTTCTAGTGTGTTATACTTAACCATTTGAAACAGGTTTCCATTGACAAAATACAATAAGAGGTTGGCTTAACAGTAGCTTTGCTCGACTTCGGCAATTCTTGTCTCAGATACATCATTGAGCCGACTTCGGTCATTTGTTGTTGCATTAACTTACTTCTTTGTCCTCCATTCCCCATTACTCCTTCCGATATCTTCTTCCAAATCTTGGCGAGTCTGCATTAATGAAGTGTTCTTTCTCTTTGGTCCACACCCCTCCTTTCAAAGAATGTCTTAGTGACATTTGGAACAATTCATTTGTTGCCTGATCAAGTGCAATTTATTTGCAAGCCACTTTTGAAAGGGGGGAATAATATTTTCTCATTTTTATTAGAATTATGAGCCATGATTCTTCAATTGCTTGTTTTCAATTTTTCATGAATTTTTCGTTTAATTTGTTCAGTAAAAATTGTTTCTTCGTGGTTGCAAAAAAAAATACACAACAGTAGAATCTCCTTATTAGAACACAATTGACTAAGACGTTAACAGATCATGACGATGAAGATCATCAGTAGTAAGCCATTTATATATACTTATCAGATCAACAGAGCCAACATCACAATCTCTGCGTTGTTAAGAACAACAATTTATATCAATGTTGCAAATTGAAAATATAAAGCTCCAGCCAAAGCTTGACGGTTTACTTGAACCCAAATAGCTCTAGATAACCAACTACATCTATTTTATTAACTTAACAGCTGGTGGTGCCCTTCATATTCAAACTATTCTAAACACTGGCTTATGTACATGTAGGTAGTGTCCTGGCTCAAATATCTTTACCTTTTCTATTGAAACTCATTATTATAAAAATACTCATCACTTGAAAAAAAATCTCCTTCCAAAAACTTTTCTCTTTTTCCTTTCATTAATGTCATTTATAGAATGTAAAGGGAAAGTAGATTTGATATCTTCTTTATTTCTTATTGAGAAATGAAGTAAGGTAAATTTAAATTGAATTCTTTTATTGGACCCTTATGATTCTTAAATTAGAGTTAAAAAAAGCCTATTTTCGCTAACCACGATCATATATTATAATTTTCCGTAGATCGTTGTTTGATAGTAGTTGGGCTTACATTACATTTTCTATAAACTGTTTATTTAATCATACTGGAGTTGTTTGTATAGATTTAATGTGTAAGGAAGGGAATAATTGTCCGTTGTATTTTCAATCTGGTGTTGATTCGAATTTTACTTGACGTATTGCGGATTGAGTTTCAACATACCAGGAATCTGAACAGAGGAAGACCTGATTTGGAATGTTTCCATCTTTATTCAACAGTCGTGCTTGCCATCTGTTGTCGTTGTAGTGATTACCAAGTGTAACGAATTTTGCACACCTTCTTGATCTCTCAAAATTTTTGAAAGACCACGAAAAAAAGGACAGCCACCAAAAACTATAACAGCAAGTTAACTCTCCATTGAAATCCTATTTACAAAACCCCAAACACATTTGCCAGTCATGCCCCTAACATCTATACATACAATAGAATCAATTCTTTCACAAATAAACAAAGATGTACAAGAATTAGATATTCCAAGTATATATCAACTTTCCACAACAACAACAACAGCCAATACCATTCCTAAAACATCACCATATATCACACGATTCAAATTACTCCAAATCAAAAACTCATTAACTAATTTAAATGACCAATTTCATGCAAATTTCACCAGCAGTAATAATAAACATTATCATAATGTAAAACAAACACTAGATAAACTATACATTAATGAAATTGATGAAAAATTATATATCGTTGATAAATTAATCACTCAATATGATGATGCCAATTCACCAACCACATTAAATGGTGATGATCAACAACAGCAAAATCAACAAGGAGAACAAAATCTACAACGTGGTAATAGTGGAGTTATTACTAATGATGAAGAATTATCATCTTTACGTCAACGTTTATTATCATCATCTAAGTTACATCAAATTAATCAAGACAACACGAGCGAAAGTGATTCTACGAAATTAATGAATATCATGAATCAATTCAAGATGATATAGTTAATGAATTGAGTGAATTAACATCGACATTAAAATCTAAAGCTATTGAATTTAGTAATAAATTATTGAATCAAGATTCTGATATATTACAACAAACTCATGATAATTTATCAATTAATCGAACAATGTTTGATACTTTAAATAAAAATTTAAATGATTATTTACTTAATAAAACTGGTTGGAGTATAAGTATTTGGACATTATTGAAATTTGCCGTGGCTTTGATTGTTATATTTGTTGTTATGTTGTTATTTATAATTATTGTTCCTAGAATTCGATAAGCGGGAACAAAGGGGAGGGGGGGGGAGGGGGAAAACAACAACAAGGGGAGCACGGGGGCGGGCGGGGGGAGAGGGCAAGAGGAGGGGCCAGCG
>OKKB01000118.1_pt1 | contig 50134 bp, 24 predicted proteins | sample 1613931 | NCBI WGS metagenome assembly OKKB01 (sample SAMN04436893, study PRJEB24849) | human gut metagenome | biome: human gut; feature: NICU; material: stool | host: Homo sapiens | place: USA: Saint Louis, MO | collected 2012-02-08
CTTCTCTCTGTTTCCCCTTTTTTGCTTCCCCTTCGGGTTTCTCGTGTCTTCGTTCCAGAAATCTTTATTAAAATTTTTATTCTTAGCATTGATTAGTATTTTCTGCAATATGAAATTCTTACTATTCATGCATCAAACAGAATTTAATCAACGATTCTTAAGCTAATCATATTAAAGCTTGATTAGTATGGTCATGCGTGCACCAATATGGATTTGGGTTTGTTAGAGATGTTTTCTTATTTTTTTTTTCTGTGGTGGTTTCATTTTTTAAAAAAATATATTTACCACTATTCTTAGTTAGAATACGAAAAGGGATTATAGTTATGGGTTTAGTGTTATGTGAGTAATTGATCAGGATTAGCATGTTTTTTCTTAATGTGATGAAATGTATTCATTGGTATACGTTTAAACTCCTAGTCTGTTAGAGAACATTTCTGTAGAATTCGTAGTGTGTCCAGTTTACCAATATCAACAAAGTACGAAAACCAGCGACACTAACAAAAAAAATATCCCACCCACCATCAAAGTATTTCTTCCACAACCATCAGCTTAACTTTTTAAATCAATAGTATATCTAATTAGTCGATATGACAACATTACCTAATAATACACAATCAAATGATTACTATCTAATAAATCCAGAAAGTATGTTTAAATAGTATTCCATAATACATCATGTTATATTCAACACAATTACTAACTACTGTTTCACCCCATCAATAGATATTTATCAATCACCAAAACCTACTCCAAAGGACAATCTAATAAAACTATATGGATTGATCCCCGTGACAAAATCACTAGCTCGTACCAATCCTGATGGATCCAAAGGAGTCAAATTAAGAAAGTCATACAAGAATCATATTCAAGATTTACCAGGTAAACATCAAATATCACCAGCTAAACCAATCCCCCCAGGATTATTAGATCCTCTGATTGAACAACATCCTGATATTATAAAACCATTGGATCCAGAATTATTAAATAAGGCATTAAAATTTGATCGCACACCAATTAATGGAATACCTGGGTTTAATAGTTCAGATTTGGCAATAAATGATCAACAAACTTTAATGAGGGGAGATGATATGGGAGAAGATGAACATGGAAAGAAAATTAAACGTAAGAAGAAGATACAGAATGGTGCTGATCCAAAAAGACAACATATATAACGTCGTTGTGTTTTGTTCATATTTGATTGCCTTACATACGATATAGAGAAAAAAAGAGTTGAATATTATCATTAATAAATATGTGTATTATACATTCATTTGAGATTTACTTTCAATTAATCTGCACCTCTTTCTGTAGAAACGTGGATTTCTTTTCTAACATCTGATATTGACCGAATTCTTTTCCGCTTTTTCATAATTTTCTTTGATTTACCCTTTGTAGCTTTCATTTTATTACCCAATAACCTTCCCACATGTCCTAATATCATTTTCGTAATCATACTTTGTAACATCTTACTTATATCCATATAAGACACAATTTCATTTGTAATATTGAATTCAGGAAGGTCTATTCTAAAATCGTTAACATTAAGAATTCGTTTAAATCCTTTATTTAATTTAAGGGTAACTTCTAATGTAATTGCATTGACATTCAATGATACCACTGAAAAATACTTTTTTGACCTTTCAATCATTTTTTCAACATCCTCATTGTCTTCAATTTCATCATTTGAGCTTGCACTTGAAGAAGATTTTTTGCTCGACAACATAGTTAAACTTCTTTTCATGTTGCTGCTTTGAGACATTTCTTCAAATTTGGGACCTTTGTTAATTCCCTCATTTTCTGTGATCAACCCATAATCTTCATCTTCCAGATTATCTTTAATGTTATCTTTATTCTTTTCGTTGCTCACAGCTATTATTTTGCTATCTTCCAAGTTTCCTGAATTGGAATATGTAATGAATTTCATTAATTTGTCACCAGTTATTTCATCAAGTTTGATATTCAACGGCGCTGCATTAACAAATACATTCTCAATAATTTTTATACCACCAACCGACTTGTTCATTGTCCACGCGAGCTCAATCAAATTCTGTGACGAACTCTCAGTTATTGGTTTAATAAAATCAGGATATCGTGCCAGTTCAATAAGATTGAATCCTCTCATCGTACCAATATGAAGCTTGTTAATATTGGATCCACTTTCAAGTTCTTTCCGAGTGTACATCCCTTGTGCCAAGGCAAGATCCATGATTGGGGTTCTATCATCTTCCAATATCTGTAATATAATTTCATCGGCTCTAATCAACCAAGACATCAGTAAGTTATTTGAAGTATCAGAAGCAAAATCACCCGTCAATAATGTACGCAACAACAAATAAATATCACTAGCAATTTCACCACGTTCAAGATTCACTTGTAAGTAATTGTTGAGATCCTCGTTGTTTAATTTCCCCTGTCGGAAACTATAGTTGTTAGACAATACTTTCAACAATTTATGATGTTGCTGCATTTTCGTTAATCTGCTAGTAAGAGCACCCAAATCTTCGAAATCAATAGAAAACTTCATCTTTTCGATTTTCTTGTGGATCACTTTACTCATAGGCTCGCTATAAAACAACAAGCTCACTATGATAACATATAAGGTAAAGTATTGACTTGATGTAGATGTAATCACCACAGAAGGCATATCAATACCAAGTCGAAGAGGAGCCTGTTTCGAATTATCATCATTGTAATTTTCTTGCTCTTCTTGATCCAGATCTTGTGCATTTGGAGAAAGCTTGCTTGACAAAATTTCACTTTCATAACACATTGTCATAACAGAAAGCTTTTCAATCAATAAGTTGTTGGCTCCAGCCCATTTACCATTTTGGGTTATTTCTGTTCCTAGCCATGGTGGCCAATTAGATTTAGCTCCATATGGATTACTAATACTTAACATATCTGGACACCCTACAATATCCTCTTTGTTTAATACAAAAACATTGGCATCTTTTAGTAAAATACCATACCTAGTTTCTAACAAGATTTGGTTTGCATTATTCCTGGAATCCATAATGGACAAAATTTTACCTTTAATAGATGGTGTAGAGATGAGCACAACAGAATCAGGATAATCCTCACTTTGTAATTGAATTTGAGGTGCGATCACGTCAATCAAATAATCCTCAACCACTTTTTCGTCTGGTCTGGTCTCTCGTAATATTGTGTTGAAATTGTCAAGTTTCTGTTGTGAAGTGATATCTTTGCTGGTAGATGTCTGTGATTTAACCCCTTCCAGTGTGAAACGACGGATTATTTCTGACGTCGATGACAAATCGTCCTCATCGTTGTATGCATTTACACTATCCATCATTTTTTCAAGTGTTTCAATGGACTTGTGTGACAAGTAATTTCGAAGCTGTGATTTCAATTTCACAAAATGTATGTATTTCAATGTCAAATTCCGACAATTGAAATTCCATTTAAGAAGCATGTTATAGAAAGTAAACTTATTGTGGTAATTTTCAGAATTATTCATACCATTTATAGTGGATGTACGACGCATTTTCGACTTAACGCTAGCTTTGGTTGTGCTAATCTCTTTTTGCAAAAACAGAATTCGTTTTTTCAAATCTGCTACAGGTTCTGGAGCAGATGTTTTGGACAATTTTTTGACTTGTTCTTGTAGAGCGTTAAGTCTTTGAACCAATACATTCAATCTTGTTTCCAAGGGATTCATGGCACCCAAATTACATTTATGAATAACTTCTTTTCCAAATGCAGTCTCATCCTCAGACTTGCCACCATGTGTATCTCTTTCATAAAAGAATCTTTGTAAATACATCAATGGATAAATATCAACTGTCCTGACGCAATCCTTAATTGATGTCAAAAATGCCTCTTGGAAATCCATAATATCAAACCATCGATGATCATTGTCGTAAATATTATAAGTTGATTTAGCGTCACCTGAATTGGAATGTGATTGAGTGTATAAATTTTGGAGAAATGAAACATGCATGACACGTAAGTCTATTCCTGATAAAACGACTTCTCCTAAATCAAAATTCATTTTCATCACCTTCTCATTCTTAGATAATTCTTCATGGTAAAGGGTTGCTGGCTCTTTTCTTTGATGTAAATCAACCATAAAATCATCTACTTTGGCTCTTAAACCAATACTTTCTATTCTATCGTTATTGATATCAACAATTTCGTCTCGATAAACATGAGCAATAAACAAAGATTTCAACATGAAAGAAAACTTGTTTGTGAATAAATGTTGCGAAAACTTGACAGATTCTTTTGCTTCTCCAAACATTTTGCCACGTCTAATAGGTAACTGCATATTACTAGCAAATAACTTCCACCAATCGAAAAACTGTTGGAAAGTACCAGGACTAAGATGGATTGTATTATAACTTGAACTGTTTGTTGATTCCAATGAGATAGCCATATGTATAAATTGACTTCGGAACCCAGCATAAGAGTCATGTCCTTTCTCACAATACTTGGGATCAAACAACTGCACTTCGTAATGAGGTTTGAATTCATCGGTTCTCTTACCATTTGTATCTTTACGTTCAAGTAGAAACCCAACTTGAAAATGAATTCCTCCACTAAGATTGACCACATTTCTTTCAAATACTCGGGCAGCATGATCAAAATCAGCTTGTCCAGTAAAATCTTGAAGGTAATATGCAAAGCAAGAATTAACCACATTTGGTGAATTTGGTAAATAAATTGAATTTTTACTACTTCTTGTCCAAGCCAATAATGGTCCTGCTAAATAGTTTGGAATATACCAGGAAACTTTATCTGCCGTGATATCGAAGTAATTTTTCGAATTATCGTCTTTATTGATGTCCCAGACAACATTCTTTCTAAATGACAATACAAACCCGCCTGCAGTCGTGAACAAATCATACGGATCTCTTGATCCTTTAAATGCAACTTCTAAACTTTTCCTAGTTCTGATTTGGCATTTACCATGTAAGATATACTTTAACTTATCCCAAAATCCTAATTTTGTAGATGGATCCACTGGTGGTTTTGAAAACCGATCAAAGTTTGCCATCATCTGTTGAATTCCAAAATTGTAAGAAGCACCCCAAACAATTCTTGTTGGATAGTTTGAATTAAAAACACACTCCAAATCGGTGTACAACTTTACACTCGCCAAAGTTTTTTCCATAACCAAAAACTCAAATTTATTCAACTGTTTATGTTTATGTTTGTGTTCTGGTACTAGCGGAACATCGATTTGTCTCATATGTTCTATAGCTTTGGCAAATGCTTCACTTATCACCAAATGGCCATTTAATTTGAAACTTGTCTCATCCATATCTTTGTTACGTGGAGAATGCAATAAAGGTAAAGGATAATCTCTCAAGTGCATTCTCAATTCCCCTAATTGTAGAGCCATATATATGGGTATCAATAAAGTGTATTCAGTAGTTTTGGGTACTCCTTGACCAAAATCGTATATAAAATTGGCGACTTCATCGATATTGAATTTTGGTTTGGATATGTCTATTTGGAACTTATCCATATAGACTGAGAATAGTGGCAGTGCATATGCGTATGTTACCACATCATCATTCAAGGACTCATCTAATTTAACTTCATTTCCGAGCAAATAATCTTTGTTTGCAATAATTTCACTTCTTAATTTACTTTTATAGACATTCACTTTACGAATCCAGGACTGGGATATAGTGCGATTCAATCGACTCAAATTGTCAAAATATTCTTCAGTATCAATGTGGCTAGTACTTGCTTTGGTCTCAAACAAATTATAAAGTTCGAGTCTTTTTCTTTGTTCAACTTTACCTAATTGATATATCATACCCAATTCTGTTTCAAATGGATCATCCTCCACACAAAACTTCAATGATTTTGATTTAAAGCGGATAAATGGTAATAGTTTTGCCTTTTGTAGGTTTGGATGAACAATATTCAAGTCTTCTTTCGTACTCTCGTCTTTCAACAATTTAACTAAATGTTTGACAAGTTTAACGGTAATGGATATATTGTCAAAAAATTTATAAACAACAAATTGGTGGGGTTGGATAAATCTAACAGCATCAGAATCAAGTTCAATACTCAAATCTTTAATTGACGATGTTATCTCTGATTTAAATTTAAGTGTATCCAAACAGAGTAAACAACACCATTTATTGGCCACTAATGGAGATTCAGCGAGCCCTCTCAAGAATGTAATAGACAAGTCAGCTGTTCCATCCCTGTAAGCAGCTTGCATTGCATTCAATTGTAACCTGACTTTGAAATCTTTGCTTAGACATAAAATCATATCCAGATAATCTAATTTAAAATCTAAATGCAAAAAATCCAATATTGAGGTGGTCTTGTGTGCTGCGTTGGGATCAGGGGACAAGTTGCTATCAAATTTGGTCAAATCTTTATTCACTTTGGATTTAATAACCTTGATAGGAGCTAAAACAAACTCTCTTATAAGATAAATGGATCCAATTAGAGTGTATAGTTTATACCTATTATAATCAACCAAGATCTTTTCTACTTTCACATCAGTAATGAGCTTATTGTTTCCATAGTAGTCACAAATGGCGCTGACATTGGTCTTGATTGTTGGGATCTCCAATAGACGACTAAATTTCCCATCCAAATCTGTAAGTGCTGACAACTTCAACTTTTCAAGAGTGGCATTGACCGCCCAATAAACGGTGTCGTGGTTCAGAATAGTTAAAGTCTCCAGTGAAGCTGAAGACGCAACTGTCGATGGCGTTGACTCTCCACTTGTTTTTGAATTCTTAGCAACACCAATGCTTAAGGAGTCAAATTTCAAGTCAATTTGCTTCAATTCATGGTCATCATCAAAATCAAAATCAAAATCAGGGGATTCAGCTCTGGACAAGTCCTTTTTAGGTATCAAAACTGACCTGGATCCCAAGGAAATATTAAGAAATGTCACTTTCAAATCAATTCTAGTTAACCACTTGGGTAAATATCTAAACAACTTCTGCTCTAATGTGGGCTTTACATTTTTCTTGAAATATGATACCTGACGAAGTTGTAATTCGTGACGCAATTGAAGGAATTGTAAATTCAACATTTTGTTAATAACACCTAGTTCAAGATCGGTTTCTGCGATTTGAGTGACATCAAGTAATAAATTATGAATTCCAGTGAAAATATCAAGGTTCGTCAAGTCAATTGTCACTTTATCAACATCAACTAAAAGTTTTACTGTTAAATTCTTGAAAATTTCTAATTTGATATCAATGTAACTTGTATGTGCTACCCGCTTAGTAACTAGCTCCTTGCCATGAAGATCAGAAACATCTGAAAATGGCTTTTCGTAGTAGGTAACCAAAGGGAGTAATAATTGACAACTTGAGGTATAGTCTCTTGTCTCTGTTGTTGATAATGTGAAGTTTAATAAAGAATACGAAAATGTTAAGATCTGGGTATTTTTCTTAGGTTCACAATGTCGAAGGACTAATCGTGGTTGCTCAACCACTGTCTTGATATCCAAATGTGGGTAATAATCTGTTAAGTATCTCCATATTCTCGCATTAATCTTTTCCTTATGATGTGGGGTGCCAGGATGAATCTTTAAATTTGATGTCTCACTACCATCAAAATCATCATCTTGTAAATCAGAAGATGACGTAGGTGTTTTCTCGAGCAATTTCTCGAGCTTTTTGATGGTCTTCCATTTTTTCAATAACACCAAATTATAAAGCAAAGAACTTAATTGACGAGTATCTAAATCAAGTATTGGAGTACTGGCAGAAAAATATATTTCCACCACACAATTCTTGAAACCTCTTGCCCTTACTACTTGGTCTAGTATGTTTGTCTTGTACGTCAATGCAAAATTAGGAACATTTAATATTTCGTCGGTGTTGTTGTCAACTTGACCAGTAGGCAATTCAACTCTCGATGCAAAAAAGACTTTCAAAAGTTGAACAGAACAAGTTAAATGGTATGGTCTGTCTCTTTTGGAATTGAACAATACCTCAAATCCAGCAGCATCAGAGTACATTCTGGAAAAATTGAAAGATGTCGATTTTGTCATCATTTCCAAGCACGTTGCAGGTCTAACATCATTAAAATACTCTTTAAAATCAGGGTTATTTTCCATAGTAACAAACGGTATTTCTGAAATTTTCACATTTTCAATATGAAGATTGATCTCTGAGACAATTGCGTGTATTATCTTGAATGTGTTTTCCAAGCGTTGTAGTTTATGTTCCTCTTTTGCTTCTATTTCTGCCTGTGATGGAGTCAGTTGATTGTTGGTGTTATTTTTCGTTTCTTGTGAATCCTTAAGGATAAAATAGTATTTGATTGCATTAAACACCAGAAAATCACTATCATTGATATTCACTCTGGTTTTCAAATCATCTAATACCCCGGTTTCAAAATTAATCAGAAACTTGGCCTCAAAACTAGCACCCCCAATTTGAAATGGCTTGATGACATCCCCTTTTGTCTTCAAATGATGAAGTACGTTGTTAATATAAAGACCAGCTTTAAATGTAATTTTTTCATTAGAACGTTTACTGTATTTTGAGCTTGTTGTGAATTTTAAATACTCTATTATAGTCTTGTTCTCAGACGGAGTGATAATAGCGGTTTGTCTTAGTTCCAAATTCATTTTCGGGAGGTGTCGAATAAGTCTAGAGACCACAGATTTGCCAATTCTATTTTGAGGGAATATATTGACCACTGGAGCAGTAGGATCTTTGAAACTATAGTCATTGCGCTTTTCTTGAGTATTTTGTTTTTGGTTATTTTTCACATTTGGCAATAACTTGATAGTTAAGTCATCAATGATGGTCATTTTACTATTACCCCATAGTCTAAATCTCAATGACCCTACCGATATTAGATATCGTTTTGTGTGAAATGATATTCCATTGAACAGTATCCCATTGTTTATAGTGATGGTCAGAAGATGGAATCCAGTTAGTTTGAAAATGATATACCAAAACAGTAACCATCCAATAATTGTACACGATAGATAAAATATTAATTTATCTATATTTAAGTATTGATTAATGTACATGGTGAGTACTATGACGTGAGAATAAGTGTGTGATAAGATGGTTGTAAAACACTAGGACTTTCTTAAGCGAGATAAAGCAAACAAAACAAACAAAAAAGGAAAATGGAAAAAGGGAAAAAAATGATAAATTAACGATAGAATAAAAGAAATTGGGAAAAGTGATAGATAAATAAATAAAATGGAATGGAGGGGGGAGGAATTGAGTGTTTGATTAAAACTGATTAGTTGTCCAAGTAATAATTAAAAAAAAAGATGTGTGATTATTGCATTTGGTGACTTTGTTTAAATTATAAAGTTTGCTAAGTGAATAAACAAAGTTTAAACTTTTTGTTTGTGTGGGTGTTGTTTGTAAAAGAAGGGTTGGTAGTGGTTGGTGGTAGGTTTGGTGGTGGTGGGGTGGAGAGAGACAAAAAAAAAAATTTGGGGCTGGCTTAAAAAAAAAACAAAAGAAAATTTTTCAGTTTGTTTACTTTGTCTGGTGCTGCTGACCTCCTTATTGTTAGTAATTTACGATTGCTGTGCATCGCTTGCAGTTCTATTATATTTTCTTCTTTCCACGTTAAACTTTTTGTTGGCTTCTTTTTGTTCTTGTCACACGCGAATGTAAAATAATAATAATTCATTTGTAGCCGGGAGTGTCGGGGTTGAACAAGAAAAAGAGTAGCACCCAACCAAAAGCGGTAAATATGTTTCATTGGTGGTGAGTAAAAGAAGTTGTTATTCAACCCTTGTATAGGAGAAAGTGGGGAACAATATACAAGGTGTACAATAAACTTTATACCAACTAAAGTAATCATCCACATTTCTGTGTTCATCACGTACACAATTAAATTGATAACATAACAATGCTGAACATTAAAGACTAGACTTGTTTTTCACACAGCGCGAATCTCGAAAAGATGCTCGGTTTTCTTATCTCTATGTAAGGAACATAAAGAGTATGATTTTAGTACCTTTAAGCTTATGTGGGGTGTTTTGGAACTGCCAAGAGCGTCACAATATATCTTTCTTTTTCTATAATTTACCATAGTTGGCCTATATAATTGTGGTATAAAATACTCACTAGGATTTGTACACACAGTTTGTAGTTTATATTGTGGGGATTGGCTAGTTTACAAGATGTGTAATTGCATTGTTGTTTGTTTTGTGTTTGATTATATTTGATTATATTTGGTGTTACACACATTCCATTGGAGGTAGCCTGTTGATATTGGGTGCTCTTATTTTACATCAAATTTAATTATAAAATTGCATGTATATATTTATAAACATTTCGTGACGAAATTTTTATGAAAAAGTTTTCTATTGATTGGTTTGGCAGTAGCCTATTGATTTAGTGTTCAATACCGGTACTCATTAACTAAACTGTTGTTGTATGCCTTTTAAAGAATAATTTATTCCTAATTGAAGAGAAATAATATTAGCGGCATCTCAAAACAGCCACCAATTCGTTCTTTCCATCAATTAACCAAAAATAAGTTGCAAAAAGAATCTCTTCCTAGTTGACGCCATTTCTCGTTATAACTGCATTTTGTGCTCTCCGAATTTTTCCGTTGCAACTAGAATGTCAACAAAAACCAAATATGAACCCTATCTTATAATCCGTTCAGCTCGGACGAACAATTGGAAAATCAATGTAAATCACCTTTGGTTGGAGTTCAAAGTGTAGGTTGAGTAAGGAAAATCAACAATCCACAGTGTTTTAAATGGTGTTTGTAAAATCGAAAATGTCAAAAGAAAAGCCGCACAAAAAGAAACCACGACAGCAACAACAACAACAAAATCAATTATTCCGATATACACCATTTAAAGAAGAGCAATAAATAAATCTCTCATAATAAAAAAGAGGGGAACGCTAAAATTTTGAGCTTTCGCCGCACAGATGCCCGATTGGTGAAACTGAAAGAATTAGAACAGGGTATTCTTTTCTTGATCCTTGGCGGACGTTGTTGTTAAAAATAATATCCAGTGAGGGCAGAAATCATCAAAGTTGAAATATACACTGATCACAAAACTTGACAGATTTATCTTTTTTTAACATCGTAAGTATTACTTAAAATTCGAACATTTTGCAGTATCCTTGATGTTATCCACTTCCTCCCGTTAGTCCTAAATTTAGTTTAAATCACTGACCGGTTACGGTGAGAAAAAAAAAAGAAGCTCTCAGTATTAATACACCAAAAAGAAGGAAAAGCCTTTAAAAATTTAGTGTGAATTACAATTTGTCAAATGGGAAATACCGGTTAAACACAAAACCCAACTAATTTTTATTTTGTATTGATACAATGATATTTTATGGGTAATAACCTGATTCTTAACTACTATGACTACAACAACAACACCACCAGTAAATGTTTTCGTTTGAAAAAATTAATATATAAGCCATTCAATTTCTAAAAGTTCAATTTGTTTTTTTATAGTTGAAATTTAAATTATTGGAAATCAATAATTACCCCCTTCCATTGCTCCGTGGTCTTTTTTTCTCCCTCATCTGTACCTATTGGGGACATCTTACCTTTCGAAAGGCTAATATTATAAATTTTAAAATAGAACTCCTCATTTCTAATTAAAAAATATTCAACAACACGTTTTCTAACATAGATATTCACATTAACTACACATATACATACCCAGCTCAACATCAACACAATGTTAAAGGTTGCCAGACTCCAGATCCGATTTAATTCAAGCACAGCCGCCTCAGCAGCAGCAGTAGCAGCAAAGACCGCTGAAGTGCGTACTCGTACTGTCAAAACCCCAGTTGGTATTAAAGCCGCAATTGAATCATTAAAACCAAAGGCCACGAGATTGTCAATGGATGGTCCAGTTGAGTGTGCACTTTCTGGGTTTTCCTTGTTGAATTCACCACAATTCAATAAAGGATCAGCATTTTCCAAAGAAGAAAGAGAAAGTTTTGATTTAACTGGACTTTTACCTTCACAAGTCAATTCTTTAGATGAACAAGTGGAAAGAGCATATCGACAATTTTCCTATTTGAAAACTCCCTTAGCCAAGAATGATTTTTGTACATCTATGAGATTACAAAATAAAGTGTTGTATTATGAATTGGTGAGACGTCATATTAGAGAAATGTTACCAATCATTTATACTCCTACTGAAGGTGACGCAATTGCTAGTTATTCCGACAGATTCAGAAAACCAGAAGGTTGTTTCTTGGACATTAATGATCCTGACGGCATTGATAAACGTTTGTCTGCATATGGAGAAGATAAAGATATTGATTATATTGTTGTTTCCGATGGTGAAGGTATTTTGGGTATTGGTGATCAAGGTGTAGGTGCCATTAGAATTGCTATAGCCAAATTGGGTCTTATGACTTTATGTGGAGGTATTCATCCTGCAAGAGTTTTACCAATTGCTTTAGATGTTGGTACAAACAATGATAGATTACTAAATGATGAATTATACATGGGTAACAAATTCCCAAGAGTTAGAGATGAAAAGTATTGGGACTTTGTTGATAAAGTGATCCAAGCAATCAAAAAAAGATTCCCCAGTTCAGTTTTGCATTATGAAGATTTTGGTGTGTCAACTGGTAGAGACTTGTTATACAAGTACAGAGAAGAATTGCCTTCCTTTAACGATGATATTCAAGGAACCGGGGCTGTGGTTATGGCATCAATCACTGCTGCATTGAAATTTTCAAAACGTGACTTGAAAGATATTCAAGTTTTGGTATATGGAGCTGGATCTGCTGGTTTGGGTATTGCTGACCAGATCACCAATCATTTAGTGTCACATGGTGCCACTGAGGAACAAGCAAGAGCAAGAATCCATTGTATGGATCGTTATGGTTTGATAACTAACGAATCCACTAATGCAAGTCCAGCACAGCTTAAATATGCTGATCCTGCCTCAGAATGGGACGGTGTCGATACTAAGAGCTTATTGGCATGTGTCAACAAGATTAAACCAACGGTGTTAGTTGGATGTTCTACCCAGCCAGGTGCTTTTACTGAAGAAATCGTCAAGGAAATGTATAAGCACAACCCACAACCAATTATTTTCCCTTTATCCAACCCAACCAGATTACATGAAGCTGTTCCTTCTGATTTGATGAAATGGACAGATAACAATGCATTGATTGCAACTGGATCTCCATTTGAACCCGTGGATGGCTATTATATTTCTGAAAACAACAATTGTTTCACATTCCCAGGTATTGGATTAGGTGCTGTTTTATCGAGATGTACGACAATTTCTGATACCATGATTTCAGCCGCCGTTGATCGATTAGCTTCCATGTCTCCTAAAATGGAGAATCCTAAGAATGGATTGTTACCTAGATTAGAAGAAATTGATGAAGTGAGTGCCCATGTTGCTACTGCAGTTATTTTACAATCCTTGAAGGAAGGTACTGCTAGAGTGGAGAGTGAAGAAAAACCAGATGGTGGATTTGTTGAAGTGCCTAGAGACTATGAAGGTTGTCTTAAATGGGTACAATCACAAATGTGGAAACCAGTTTATAGACCATACGTTAAGGTGGAATACGTTTCCGAAATTCACACTTATCAGTATTAGATAGAGATGCTTTTATTTTTTTGAAGTTTGATTTTGATTTTTGATTTTTGGTTTGTATTTTTATATTTTTAGTTGACTTACAGTTAATAGAATAAGGTAGGAATGTTTGTCAAATGAATTCCCTTGTAGATAGAGGCACTGTAGACCTGAGGTCCAATAACTCATGATGGCTAATCGAAAACGTGAACAACCAGTTTAACCAAAGATTTATCTATATTCCCTCTTTTCACCATGCTGGTTAATACTTCATAAGCGATTTGAGCACCATTAGTTGCAGTAATTTCCGCGATATCGTAAGCTGGTGAAACTTCAACAACATCAGCACCAACCACTGTCAAACCATCTATACTTCTCAATAAATATATCAACTCTCTCGGTAAAAATCCACCAGGTTCTTGTGTTCCAGTACCACTTGTAAATCCTGGATCTAAAACATCAACATCTACTGAAATATAGGTTGCCGTGTCTTTTGGTATGGTGGCTAAAATTTTATCAACAACCCATTGAGGTCCTTTCAACCATATATCATCAGCTTCAATTCTGACAAAATTTTGTTCATCATCATCTTGTAGATCATCCAACTCTGAAAGTCTTGTGCGTACCCCAACATGAATGTTGTGTTTAGTAGTTAATCCTTCTTCGTACGCCTTCCACAACATTGATCCATGATTAATGTCATTCTTTTCCGATGTAGGGTATTTGTTTGGTTTCCAAGTGTCCAAATGAGCATCAAAATGAATAATGTTGACTGGCCCATAGATCTTATGCAATGCTCGGATATGTGGTAATAACACCGAATGGTCTCCACCTAATGCAATATACCTTGGTGGGATTTCCGTGTTATTCAAAGATTTTCTATTCAACAAGTCTTTGAAGGCTTCACTCATTTGTTTATAGGCAGCAGAATTGTCCATTGGTGTCACAGGGATATCTCCACAATCAATTATTCTAGCCCATGATTGATAAGGATCAAACAATGCTTTAGGGTTGAATCCACGTAAATTATTTTGTCTTTGAGACGCATCCCTGATTGCGCGAGGTCCAAAACGTGCACCTGGTCGATAAGAAACAGCGGTATCAAATGGTACACCGATTATCCCTATGTCAAATTGTTTTTCCGATTCAATCAAGCATTGGAAATGTTCTAGATGTGCAAATGTAGCGATTCCCTGAAATGGCCATAATCCACCCCATTTCTCTTCCAAGTTTGTGGATATAACTAACGGAAGCAATGTCAAAAGTGCAAGTAGTTTCATACTAATCTGTGTTGTTTGTAGTTAGTTAAATAATCTGTTTGGTCCTCGAAAGAATATTCTTCAGGTATTTATATATATTACAGCTTTATCGGAATTTATATCGCGTTCAAACATCTTCGATAAGGCGAAAAATCTTTCCAAATCGGGAGTGTCCGCTAAAAATTCCATTTAACAGAGGGTAGTACGCCAAAATGGAAATTTCAAGTTTTGCGTGTGGGCTTTTGTGATTCCAGCAATAAACAACAAAGACTTCCCCGAAACGCAACACAACGAGCACCAAAGAAAGAATAGAAAAAAAATAATCAACTACGATTGTCAATTGTATCCTTTTACAAACCACAAAGAATTTTGAGTTCAAAATGGGATTAAGAGATTTGAAAAATGTATTCAAGCGTAAGGAATACGATAGACCTCCAGCTCCTCCGCCACCAAGATCGCAACCAAACGAAGAGCCAATTAGAGATTCCAACCCTGCGCCGACTTCCACTCAACCAGTAAATGGGAAGGATATTCTTAGCAATCCTATAGCAACTGGCGAACCGCCTTCCCTTTTCAAAAGATTCAAACATCAGCAACAACCAATTGGATGCTGTTGTGACGAAAAAGATGCCCCAATCCATACAAATAACTTTTATAACAATTTAACCACCGGTGACCAAACCATGCCAATTTGGCCATTGCCTTACTCGATGTGGTACCTGATCGACCCTGATCAAGACCATGGGATTGCATTCAATCATACAGATGCATCACAAAGAGTGTTTGGTCCTGAACCAGATGCTCCCGTTGCGCAATACTATTTCAACCCACCCAAGATTAAGTCATTTGTTCTTTCTGCGGAAAACTTTAATGGTAACAAATTGACATTAAGTGATCATAGAGCCCTTTCGGTAACTGCTACTTTACAAAAGGGGGACAGTAAAATCATTCTTCCAATAGTGCAAGGTATGGGTTTTATCACTGCTATTTACGAGAATGCTAAACCAGTTATTGCGTCACAAGTTGGTGTTCAAGAGTTTAAAAAACAGAACAAGATTGGCAATTTTCAAAAATATACAGCCATGTTGTTTAACCAAGTGACGTGGTCAATTTATTCTACTAATGAATTGAGTCTAAAGGATCCAAATCATATTGTTGGGAATGGACCAGGTATTATACAAATTGCTCGTGGTAATTCAAAGTATTATGATGACACTGCAGGCGGTTATATTGACCATGCAGAATTGTCTGCCTCAGCAGATGGCGATAGGGGTGAATACAAATTTTCTTATTCTATCAAAGGACAATCAAGATCAGGTAAAACTCTTGTATGGGCACTTCCACATCATCAAGAAGTGATCACTAATGTCAAACCAACAGATTTAAATCTTGATTCGCCAACAAAAGGTGTAATGAAGTCATATGTCACGAATGAGCTTGTTATGCAAGAACAACTTCCTGTCGATATTATGTGGGATCCATGGGCCACCTTTGCCACTAAAGCTAAGTATTCCAACAACGCTAAAGAAATCATTAAACAGGCTGCTATAGAAGAAGTCAAGCAAGACGTAGTAGGGATGGCCGATATTGATTCGATGTATACTTCCGGAAAAATCCTAGACAAATTTGCTCACATTGCATATGTTTGTCATTTCATATTACAAGATGAATCATTGACTAATGAAGTTGTTCCTAAACTTAAACAAGCAATTGAGATATTTGCTCGAAATAAACAAAAATTCCCCTTGGTTTATGATTGTTCTTGGAAAGGGTTGATTTCTTCAGCCGAACCAGGTGCTGATTTTGGTAATTCCAATTATAATGATCATCATTTCCATTATGGATACCATGTTCATGCCATTGCAATTTTATCACATATTGATCAAGATTGGCTTCATGCCAACAACGATCTTATTTTCAATTATGCCAACACACTAATCAGAGACATTGCTAGTCCTCAAGCTGATCAATATTTCCCACAATTCCGATCATTTGATTTTTTCCATGGTCACTCTTGGGCACATGGTATTTTCCCATCTGGTGATGGTAAAGATAATGAAAGTAGCAGTGAAATGTATCATTTTGCTCGTGCCATTAAATTATATGGTAATGTGATTGGTGATAAGAACATGCAACATCGAGGTGACTTGATGTTGGCAATTATGAAGCGGTCGGTCAATATGTATATGCTTTACACTAGAGACAACAAGATTCAACCGCCAAACTTTATTGGCAACAAAGTATCGGGTATTCTATTTGAGAATAAAATCGATTATGCCACTTATTTCGGGAGAGGTACTATTGGAGATGAATGGATTCATGGTATTCATATGTTGCCCATCACACCGGTGTCTTCTTACTTTAGAAGCTCGAAATTTGTTAAAGAGGAATGGGATGAAAAATTGGGTGCAATTGTCGACCAAATCCCAGATGGTTGGAAAGGTATTCTTATGCTCAATAAGGCATTATTCGACCCCAAATCAGCTTGGGATTGGTTTGCAAGAAAGGATTGGGATCCTGTATTAATTGATAATGGTATGTCTCGTACATGGTCCTTAGCATATATTGCAGGAATAATGAACTGATGGGCTGTGGGTGTGGTTATGTATGTATAGACAGGAAGTAAATTCAATAAAAGTGTACCCAAAGTACTAGATTTACTCATTCAGTTTAGCTTTTGAAACATATACAAATATATCTCTGATTGCTCGTATATGAGACACACGAGATACTCATTGAAGTTAATTATTTATTTCCCCTGAATCATATCTATGACTGTTGCCTGTAGATATTTTTTTGCAACACTCCAGCAATCCACAAAATGTAAACTTGTATAAAGATTGGTGAATACAGTCACGTGAAAATATGTTTAGGGCTATAGCCCTAATATACGTGTCCTTGTACAAATTTTTGGTGTGTCTTTTTTTACTAGTTAGCAACAATGCGCATCATTTTTTACAAGTTATAGAATGTATGTATATTTTTTCTGCTTCAATGAGGAAGCGAGAAACTGACATTTTACTTAAAGGCAAGAAGTTTGAGCTCAGCGCACACACACACACAAACGCATTGGAGAAAAAAAAATTTTCTATTGACTTTGGATAGTATTGAAAAATTCTTTTGAAAAGAGAAATTCCCCTTTTTCTTACAACCTTTAATACTTGACATCATATCAAAAAGTATGTTTTACAATGAGGTTATATGGATATGGGGAGAATTATATTGAAATGGGAAGAAGAAACAATATCGATTATCAATGATTTGTGATGTAGATGAGATTAAGAGCAAGTGTTTAAATAATGGGAAAGAATTGATGAAATTTGAGTTAGATAGAATCATAAATATAGAGGGAATCATATCTATAAACTAGTCAAATAGAACTTGGATATTGAAAAGAAGTACTCACGGCAAATACTCAACAAACAAATTGTTCAAACCTAATAAAAGATTAATGTCATTTTGGCACAAACATTGAAAAGAGAGATTCCATAAAAATTAAATCGTATACTACAATATGATAATAATTGTATTGTATTTTCCTGCTTATTATAAGTCAACCCCTTTTTCCATTTAGTTTGAAATATAAATTCATTAAATACTAACAAATATTTTTCTTTTTAGTGGCTACTTCTGTTCCACACCCAAAAATTGTTAAGAAATACACCAAGAAATTCAAGAGACACCATTCTGACAGATATCACAGAGTCGCTGAAAACTGGAGAAAACAAAAAGGTATTGATTCATGTGTTAGAAGAAGATTCAGAGGTACCATCCCACAACCAAACATTGGTTACGGTTCCAACAAAAAGACCAAGTTCTTGAACCCAGCTGGTTACAAAGTTTACTTGGTTAAAAACGTTAAAGACTTAGATGTCTTGTTATTGCACACTAAATCTTATGCTGCTGAAATTGCTTCTTCTGTCTCATCTAGAAAAAGAGTTGAAATCGTTGCTAAAGCTAAGAAACTCGGTGTTAAAGTCACTAATCCAAAGGGTAAATTGAACTTGGAAGCTTAAAGTAATTGATTTTGATTGTTAATATATATTACATGTATAATTTTTAAAACTTTTTTTTTCAAGTCATATCTCGGGTTTGTCATTTAATAAACGAAAATAAAATAAAAGAATGTTCAAAATAATTGTAAGATTAAGAGGAAATAATTCGGTGAAATTAAACTACAACAATGAAAATAAACTCAATAATAATCCGATAATAAATAATTACATATCTGTATAAATAAAAGCAAAGTGTATAAAAACAACCTAGACTCCTCCCATCCGTTTCTACATCAATCCATATTACCCTCTCCATTGTTTTTTTTTTTTCATTTTCTATTAAATTACCTGCGGCTTGAGTTAGAAACGTTACTTACTTCAGTATGGTGATGCTTTTTGATTTTATATCCCAAATTGCACATACCATCAGCACCCAATTGCAAATCTGTAGCACTTTTCAAAGCTGCTGGTTTCAAGTCAACTAAAGAACACATCTCCCCATCTTTACCAGCAAATGCTTGATCTCTATTTGGTGGTAAGCTAATACAAGATTCAACAGAATCTAGGACTTGCTCTTGTGGTTCATGAGTCAATGAGGAAGGAGACGCTGCAACAACATCGTCTATAGGTGGTAAAACCTGTAGACCCAGACTCTCTGTTTCATCGCCTTGGATTTCTGATTCTGATTCGTGCTCAATGTCACTTTCTTCCACGGCTGGTAGACTTGCATTAATTGGAGATGTAGTTTGCGCCACACGATCAGCTGGGATTGATTGTAATGCTGGAGTGCTAGGTGATAATAGAGATCCTGGCGAAGATGGGTGGTCGAGTTTTGATTTTGCTCTTGCTGATGAACTGTCATTGGAATGCACAGATGAATTACTTGGTAATGGCTCATCAGTTTTTGTTATTTTCTGTGGAATATCCTTCAAATCTAGCATGCTTCTGAAGCTTGAGCTGAGACCATTGCTACTTTCATCATGACTATTGTATCCGCTCCCAGCACCACTTCCAACAGGACGAGATGTGAATGTACCTCTTCTAGATGGCGCTTGTGAATTGTTGACTGATGAATACCCTGAGACTGAGTGTGTATCAATATTTTCACCAGTCCCAGGCAACACAAATGGATTCACTTCTTGATCTGGGCTCTCATAAATACACATTTCCACTGATTGGAACCAAGGGTCGTCAAACAACATATCCATTGTATAACGGGTATTTTCTGAAGGGTCACATAATTTCCAAGCAACTCTGGAAGCACCATTATTCTCAAATTTAGCAGCCAATTTGAATTCACTACCAGGACCTCTAGGATACCCTTGATTAGATTTAAAAGTATGATGATCGGTGCAAAATCTCTTATGACTAAACTTGTAATCGCGGAAGGCGTGGTCATTGGGACTTGATTGTTGAAATGGCACACCACCATAAACCAAACAGAACAACAACATACCCAACCCCCAACAATCCATTTTGAATGGGTCGTAGGCAAAAGCTTTTATTTCTGTACTTGATTTTTCTTTCAATAACATGACTTCTGGTGGTGCATAAGGGGGAGAACCAACATATGCTGTCGATAATTTAACAGGACTTGAGAAATCCTCCGGTACTTCGTGACCAAATTCACTGACACCAAAATCACATAATTTGGCCAACCCGTTAGCGTCAAGTAAAACATTCTCTGGTTTCAAATCACGATGCACTATATCGTGGTCATGAAGAAATTTAACACCATAAGCTATTTGTTTGAAAAGACAATATTTTTCTGCAAGGGGAGTAGACTTCCAACCGGGTTTAACAATAACTGAAAACAAGTCACCACCACCACAAAACTCCATTACCATACCCCAACCTCTGGTTAAATTAGATTGTGACTGAATTCTCAAAATGGCAAAAGCATCAACCACGTGTCTTGAGATGGCAGCTTTTCTATGAATCTTATACTCCTCCAGTACTCTTTTATAGAAATCCTCATCTGTCTCTTTTGACAACAAAGTGAATTTTTTCAATGCATACAAATCTTTTTTATGATGACATGAGTTTATGATACGAACATCAGAAGATCCACCATCACCCAATTTCTTGGTGCCAACGTCAATTTCAAAATCCTCTAACAAATTGACATGTTGTTGTTGCAACTCCGCTGGTAAGTAGTCATTAGGACTGGCTACTGGGTTCGATAACACTCTTTCTCCATCATTAACCCCAGATAAATAGAAACTGGTATTTTTAGGACGTTCTTGGGTTGCAGTTTTATTTAATCCATATGGATTATATACAATTTTATCTGAATGTGGGGCTGCACTAAGCGGTGAGCTCAAATGATTTGATGGAATTCGGTGGTTTCTCAATTGATTTTTGGCTGCATTTCTAGTGTCCAATTGTTGTAAATGGGTAAATGTTTCTGCTTTTGAGAGCACTTTTCTTCCTGTTGGTGGAACGTGGCCCAGCCTATCAGAGTTGCTTCTACTTCTATTGACAGGTGTTGAAGAATGGATATTGCCACCACTAGTGGTGGCATCATTATGGTTTTGAGAATCCTGATGATGGTGATGATTATGATTGAGACTAATGCCAGATGTTTGGGATGGGTTGGTGTTGCGGCGCTTCAACGATGAGACCGACGGCGTTCTTTTCATTGGTGGGGTGATGGGTTTGCTTTCCTTATGGAAAAGTTTTGACAAACCAGTGTGTGAAGACGATGGTGTTGCTGTTGCTGATCCATTATCTGGTGTCTTGTCCTTCTTAAAAATGTTCCGAATTGAATGTTCCTTTGTCATGGTTGTTGCTATATTGTATGGGTTTTATAACAAAGAAAAATAAAAACAAAAATACCAAGCGAGATTAGACAAATAGTATCAGTAGAGTGAATGTCTCTTGAAAAGCTGGGAAATTGTAGAATTGTTGGAAGTAAGTTAAATCCATAGATTGGAAAACAAAAAGTAATTAAATAAAAGAAAATTATTTTTTTTAAAAAAAAGAGAAAAAATTTAGTAATAGAGGATTGACAATTTGTACAACATTTAGATGTAGATGTATATATATATTTAAATATTTAATTAATTGCTGAAATATTGATTTAGTATTTTTTTTTCTTTTGGTTTTTGGTTTAGCGTTTGGGTTTAGAGTTTGAGTTATCAAGTTTACTAAGTTACAAAGTATTATTAGGGGAAAAGAAATTAATTAAGACAACTAAGAAAAGAAGAAGGAAAAAAAAAGAAATTCTTACTGCTACTGTTACTGCTGCTTCTTCTTTCGTTCCATTTCTTCCATCCATTCTCCCCACTACCACCACATTCCTCTCTCCCCCTCTTGGCTCACTATTTTGATTTTTGGGGTGCCTTTCTCTCGGTGCCTCTTTTTTTTGTCGCCTACTTGCAGCGGGAATAAAGTTATTTCACGGCTTTTTTTTGTATAATTTTTTTTCTGTCTTCTTCTTGTTTCATTGCTGCCTATTTCATTGTTTCCACGTTCTTTCTTTCCAACATGGAAATACGGGTTTTAATAACTCCGAAAGTTTGTGAACATCAATGATTCTTTTCTCATTACATATTAATCAATCTTAGTTAATGTGTATTCCCTGTTTTGTTTTAATTCTCATATTTAAGGTTTAAAAATACAAAATATGAGGTTAAATAATATAAAAAAAATTTAAACTGTACTCCGTTATAACTCTATTTCCAGGTTGATTAAGGGTGAGTAATCAATTACTGTTGTAATATTCATGAATTAGTACAACTGAAATATATGTAAGAAAAGCATAACGCAAAACGGAACGGATGACTAAAGAAGAAAATTTTTCAATATTAAGTTTATCCAATAGCTTGCCGTTTTATCCTTTTTTCGTTTTACGGTTTACTCTTTTTGCAATCAATTTGTTTACGTATTGTGCAAATTGTTATTACTTTTGAATCAATAAACATCTGTAATCAAATAATATAGGGGTAAAGTATTGAGATGCAAGTTTCAATTCTCCCCCCAAAATAACTTTAGACTGTTTTAGAAATTGTCTGATCAAAACTCTAATATCAACCAATGAAAACTAAATAAATGATAAAACTTCAAGAAATGCATAATAAATTTTTAGATGTTCTGGAATGTTGCCCTAATCTTGGCTGATAAAAATAAAACAAGAAAAAAATAAAACAAATAAAATGAAAAATAAGGCGATATTTGAAATTTAGTCCAAGGCAAGAAAAATAATCTACTAAACCTGGAGGAGGAGGGGGAGGAGGTAGGGAGGAGAAGCAGCACGGCGGGTGTTAAAATCTGCAGGAGAGTTAAGATTATCCCGCTAGTCCCAAACCCACTTACCAACCCACATGTCCTATCTCATAGATTTGATTTAATAATTGATAATTTATTAACAACATTATTATTATAATCTCATATATTAAACCTACTGCATCTATAATTCTTGAGATTGAAAAAGAAACAGCTTTTGTAAGCGACATAACGAGGCAATATCTGTTGGAGGTATTTACGATCGATTCACAACCTTACAACCAGTGGTATATTTCAAAAATTTATTTAAATTATTCACATCCTGTTGTCAATTGTTACAATTTAAAGTAATGAAATGATGAGGGCTTAGTAGAAATTACAGTAATTAATGTGTATTATTTTAAAAAGGATAGGATCGTTCTTTCAAGTCACAAACTTTATAAATTCAAAGTTTGTCCACCAAACAATGATGAGGCTAACAAAGTACACACCATAATAATGCTATTTCATCATCTTTCAAATTACAACTTTTTCAATGAGCTTAAATTGTTAGTGGAGGAACTTTAATCTTCAAGTTTAATTTCAACCATTTCTTAAACTGTTTACGAAATATTCTTCTTATCGATAATGCAACTGTAATGACTAGGGTATTATTTGTTCTACGTTTACTTGGACAAAAACGATTTAGGAAAAACAAACCAAATATGTAACTAAGAAGGATAATTTAAAATCGTCAAGACGGAACCGTAGACCCGGAAACCGTATTTTTCGGAGTTTTTGATTTACTAGTGTCTCAATTCGTTCTTTATAATGCGTTGCCTCTTTTTGATTACATAGAATACACACTTGCTTAATCATACATGGACAGATTGTATCTCCTGTGTTGAATGCTCTTTTCGTAAATCGTCTTTAATTGCATTACTCTTGATTGAAAGAACCCGACAAATTAAATCCCTCAATTGTTTCATTACCATTTACTAAATAATACTTTAAATTGTAAGGTTTAATGCAACTTTGTTGTGATGTCAATTTGATCCAAGAGACACCAATGGAACAATTTTAAGGTTGCTGATCCTATTAACACCTTAAAAATGAAAAAGTATTGGTGCTCAAAAGAGAATCGTAGCCATTTAATATGGGAAGTCAGACAGGTTGTTTTCCCAAGTAGTAGGCATTCCCATCCTCCTTGAAAAATTGCTTAATTGCAGAATGTGTGCAAAATAAAACTCAAAAATAAAGGTTGTAGTGGTCTTAATACTGGTATTTCTTTCTTATCACCCCTCTCTCTCTCTCCGCTTATCCTAATCGTCGTCAACACTTCATTAATTTGATAGGTTTTTCAAAACTTTCTTTTGTATTCTTTGTTATCGTATTTTGAAACCATTGTAACTCATCTGTTTGTTGGAGTTTTATCATTATGACTATTGTTTATCTTGGTTTTATTGAAGCGGAAAAGACTCAAAGGATCTAGTAAGGAATAAGTAACAATCGTAAGCATTCAAATCATGTGCTCCTATAGGTTGGTGTATTCAGGATCATTCTTCAGTGTTATGTTCTTTCTCTTCTTTCTTCTAAAGCTGTAAAACCGATTCTATTTTACACGTCATTACATTAGTACTTTATTAGTATCTAATAACAATATGAAATTATCAAATTGAACTAGATCATCATGAATAACAACTTACATCCTCGGCTCAATAGTAGCAATTGGTGCACAACTATAACAATTTGTACTCACTTGTTGACACAATCCATATGTAACTCATGTCACGCAAGAATTATCAATATACGCCAATTATTCATGAAAATTATTAGAATAAATTATTATATTAAAAAAGGTAATACTAATAAGAATAACAATGAAAAATATATATAAAAAAATAGATTAGAAAAATAGAATATGGCAACGTACAAGGGGGGAGAAGAATGGGAATCAATAAAATTAGTCTTTAGAACAATGTAATGAAAATTGTAATAAGGATTCTAATAATGGTAATACTGATAATAATAATAATAACAATGATGATTTTAGTAATAGTAGTAACAGTGGTAGTGGTAGTAACTTTTATTTGTAAGGAATAATGTCAGACTCAAATTGATGGTTTGCATATACCAATTGGTATATTTAATATACGATTTCTTAATCAAATATCAAACTTTAACCCTCTCAAAAAGCTAATAAACTAACATTGATTACTCAATTATACTGATTCATCATCGGAAACTTTTTGGTTTCTTTTGATTTTGAAGAATCTAATACCGCCTGTGTTTTCTTCATCTTTAGTTGGTGGGGCAGCTCTAGTAAATGAAGATTCATCACCAGCTGGTCCATGAGTTGGTTGAGAATATTGTCCTTGTTCAGCTTTGACTCTGGCAATGTGTTTCTTATAAGAATTAGAAATAGTACCAGCGAAAATCAATAACCAACAAATGAGTAAACAAGCAAATGCAGCCCACATAATACCCATTGATTTGGCACCAATGTGAGCATATCTGCCATCATTCTTGAAAGCATTCTTGGCCAAAACAACAACAGCAGTTTGTAAGGAAGCAAACCCAGCCAAAAACAATAATCCAATGGTAATCAAAAAGATAACAACTTTATCAATGATTTCAAAACAGAAACCTAAAATGTCAATAATGAAAGCCAATCCACTGAATGCAAGGGCAATGAGACAAAAGGCAAAGGCAAATCTACTCAAATAATAATAGGTGTTTTCATTATCAACGAAATCTTTTGGAATATCGGCGGTGGTACCAAAATTATCTTCTGGAGAAATTGGATAAGCTGGTCCTAATAAACAATTGGAATAATCGGCTTTATCACAAACCCCCCAGAATGTCCAAGCACTTCTGTTAGCTGGAGCATTTTTAATACCTGAAGTATCAGCTTCGAGCCAATAGAATTTGTTTAATGGGAAATGTTTAGATGAACCGGATAATACTGTGAATATCAATAAAAGAACGGTCCCTGCCAAAAAGAAAAGATTGAAAAATGTAAACACAACCTTCATGTTTCGTTTAATTCTTTATAACTTTAATCAATTGGGAATGAAGTAAGTTGGAAAGTAATTCAAAGAATAAGATTGAAAGATAGAAGGAAGAAGAAGAAGAAAAAGAAGAAAAGAGGGAAAAGAGGGAAAAGAAAGAAAGAATAAATAAATAATAAAAAAGAAAAATTTACAAAAAAAAACCAAGTGGAAGTGGAATAGCAATTGAACAAGAAATAGTATGGGATTAAATTTAAAATGTGTGATGGAAAAACAAGAAAGATGATGTGGAATTCCAATAAGTTTGAAAGTGTAAACAAAAGAAAAACTAAAAAAAAAAAATACAACTTGTGTTATTTTCGAAGGGGAAATGGGAATTAGAGTGAGAAATTTCAGGGAGCAAACAAATTAACCAACCAACCAACCAACCAAGTACTACATTAGTATTGTTGTGAAATTACTGGAATTCTTCCTTCTTGTTTCTTCTTCTTTTTTGTGAAATATATTTAAAATCCTTATTGTTTTTTTTTTCTAATATTAACAAAAGAAAGAATAACCACATCCATTATGACTTCATCTATAAACCTTTAGTTAATCGAGTCGTGGATTTCTGTACAATTTCGATGGTTTTTGTAACTAATAATTATTTGCTTGCTAAAAAAAAATGGTATTTGCCTAATTGGGGCGGTTCACAAACAAAAATAGAAGCAACTCCAATATTTCTGACGACGAGAAAATCCCAGTGAGGAAATTTCGAGGTTGATCACGAGAAGCAATGCGGCTGTTTCCCTTCTGTCTTTCTTCTTCTTTTGCTACGTCTTGTTTCTTTCTACTTCCAGTATATGATGTAAGCAAAACATGTTTTTGTTGCAAAAGAAAGATTCAACAAATCTAAGCTTTTTGCTTGAATTGGTCTCAATAGCTTAATAAAAAGAAATTATAGGAGATCCAGAGTCTCCTGAAATCTTGACTTCTTTTGTTTTCACTGTCATGTACGGGGCTGCGCTGCATAGCCAGGCTGGGCACAGCAATAACTGCGCCAGAGCACACAACGGTAATAACAAAACCACCACCACCACTCCAACTACCAAGTGTGTCTCAATCGAAAAAATAAAAACTAGTCATTCAAACGGTCATTTTTGTGTTATTCTGCACTACTTATACGCATGCACTATATCAATGATGAGAATGATTGCTATTTTAACCGGGATCACAATGTACAACTGTGATGGGGAAAAGACGACGAAGGAGGCTTGTGAGACGAAGAAAGAGAAATGTGATCCCGTCTGTCAAGTTTGATTACTCTAAATATAAATCGTCTGACAAGCATGCGTTCATAATCTCATTACCGTTGCATTTAATTGCCTAATTCAATAAATTGAATCTAACATTTACTAAGCCATTTTCAGTTTTCTTCTATGAATGAACTATAAATAAAAACAACATATAAAAACTTTATTATTTCCTCTCAAAGGTATCCTCGTCATCATCATCATCATCGTAGCCCCATTTGGTGCACCATCCATACCATGTCCTCTTTAAGCATTTCTTTGGTGGGTCTTGATCTGTTGGAGAGGCAGAGGAAATGGGCAGTGTTTGTGTTGTCTTGGTAACTGTTGATGATGAGGTACTGCCACTATAAGTTGAACTGGACTTGAGTGAAGTTGTCTTAGTAGACAACGTACTCTTGCTGCTGCTTCGTAGTGGATTGGGCAATTTCGGTTCGTCTTTTTCATTATCATCATGAGCAACAAATCGCCAATTGAAACAATCTCGGCAAGGTGGCAGTGGTGCACATGGTGCTGTTTCATTATAGGTTAATATAATATCGTCGATAACTGTATGGATCCTATGATTCAACAAGTTAACGCTCCAACCTTTATCGGTCACCACATCGTACACACATTGTAATCCAGTGTGACATGTAGTTTCCATAGCATACCCAGCTAAGTTACAAGTACTCGATGCACCATTGCAAACTCCCATATATATAGGATCAGCAGTGTTTCCAAAGTGCCAAATGTTTTCCATATGTTGTGGAAGTCCAGGAGGAGAAGGTAAGTGCAATCTTCTTGTTGCTAACATTTCTCCTGGTGCTTCAAATGCCACTGCTGGCAACCCGAATGTTCTGCCCAATAAAGATGCCAAGGCACCTCCTAATGAATGGCCAGTGACCCAAATATCTGTCAGTTCCGGAGGATAGATATCAGTCACATTACGATACAATTCCAAGACTGCTTGATAATATTTATCCTCCTTTCTCAACTCCTTTTCTAAACAATCTTGATTACAAGTGTATGTTTTTTCATAACAATCACACACCGTTGTCCACATATAACTAATTCTTGCACAGCAACAAGAAAACAACAAATTGTCATTAGTCTTATCGTTACCACCAGTCTCGTCACTGCCACCACCAGGTAATCCTGCTCCTGAAGTACCCTTTATACCAATAACCACTGTCTTGTTATCTTTACTGACAAACACATGCCCTCTTAATCCGATGTCGTCCCAACCAAAATTAACATCATCATCCTCTCTATTGGGGTCCCAATCTCCTAAGTCTATCCAGTCTGACTTTCTTTTCTCATCGTCATCTTTAGGATATCTGACATACGCGTTTGATGAGATGGTGGCTAACGTAACAACAGTATCTCTATCGGTGACATTTGGGACCTTGATTTCATCATGTATCCAATCTAAATTGATCCGGTTTAAAATCTGAGCATCCCCCTTGATATCTCTAGCGTAATTAAGATACGATTCAATAAAATTTAGCGTGTTTCTTTCTTTAAGTCTTGTTGCTTCACTGTCTGCTTTTTTAAATGGCAACTCAATACTAAAAGGGTTTTTGCCTTTGTGAATTTCTGGCCAATCTGATTGTTGATAAATTTTATCTAAATTATCTGATGCAATGTGTTCTTCTAAAACTGGTTCCAGTAATTGTTGAGTGAGTGTTGTAAAATATGGCTGATGTTTAGCCAAGTATTCCGATGTAATGTCTAATCTTCTGTGTAATCTATAATTCTTAGGTCCAGTACCATGGTGGAATATATGTTTTAACTGTAGGGTATCCTGATCACTAAATATAGCTTGCTGTTCTACTCGTAGCTTATCTTGTGCTTGTGACACCAGTTTCTGTGTTATAAATAAAACTAGGATGGCAACTGTAATAACCCCAACCACAAATTTATATATCATCCACGTCCAACTTGTTCCCTTGTTGGCATGTCTATTTTTTTCCAACGTCATATTTAGTAAATTGAAATAAGATTTTACTGTATACCAATAGAAATAAACTGTGAAAACTAAATAAATAAAAATATAACTATGATGACAAAACAACGAATAGATGTAGAAAAGAAGTGAGGATCGTTATCGGCTTCTCCTCCTGTTATACTTTTTTCTTTCTTCCTCTGTCCAGATCGTGACCTATTTTTTTTTTCTGTGGATCCGAAAATAAAAAATGTTGGAGTCGTGGCAGCGACAGGAGAGAAATAGCGCCCTTGATAAGAGTTGCCATCAGTCCATCATTATCCCAACAACTTCTAGTTATTCAAATTTGAATGTCTATTGTGTCTATAAATATATTACATCAGTGTCTAGCTTATAATCAGATGTAAGAAATTCTTTAGCTGCCACAACTCTTATATCCTTCACCACTGTTGGAATTTGTCCGATACGTTTAAAAATATCATCGTAGCTAAACTCTAAGATCTTGTGTAATTTGTAAAGTACTTTCGATAACATCTGTGGACTTAACACATACTCCCCATTGTAAAATTCGTCTGCAAGTAATGCAGTAAATAAATCCCCACAACCATTGAAACTGCATCCAATTTGTTCAATAGAAATATAAAAAATTCTGTCATTGGAAGACCCAACACAATACAAATGGTCATCAATTGATACTGAGGATATCACAATATTCTTAACCTTATAGAGTTTACGAAACTCATAAATTGCATCTTTAGCAGTTGACCAATCAACAATTTTCACACCACTTAATGTTTCAAATTCGAATTGATTAGGCGTGGTAAGCTCCACTAATCCACTGGCAAATATGTCACGATAAACCGGTATCAAGTTTTCTTTGACGTATAGTTTACCATTATCTCCTAATACAGGATCAACTATCCAATGAGGTTTGTTGCGGGAGTTGGTAATGGCTTGTTCAATTTCACTCTTTAGTATCTGTAGAACTTCAGCATTGGGTGTATATCCTGTAAGGATTATATCGTACACATTATTGAAATCAAGGATCTGTTTTAGTCCCAAAATTATATCTTGTATGGCCTCTGGTGGTGATGCAGTCCCACTCAATGATCCATATCCAGGATGATTAGAAAAATTGGTAGTGTTGATGGCATCGACATCCCACCCAGCATACTGCAAGGGGAAAACTGTGGCCCTGTTTCCCACATATCCATGTACAACATGTGACAGAATAGATAATAGTGACTTCATTGTATAAATGGAGCAATTTGCCTGTTTCTTTTTCTATATGTATGGAGGAGTGAATGAATCCTTTTCAACACAAATCGTTCTCACGGCTCACCTTTGAAAATGAACAAATTTGGAGCGATAAAGGTAGAGACAAAAAAGCCTGTGTCGCACTACCACTCACCAGGCTTTGGCTTGATTTGGGTACTGCTGTGTGTGTGTGTGTGTGTGCACTTATTGACATCTTCTGTTAACGTGTTCACTCATGAAAAAAAAAGAGTTCGTATAATAATAAAATATATGTGCCAAATAAAAATAGAAATATAAAACGTCAATTGTCATCTTTCATCAAATAATAACAACGACAGATTATCAACACGAAATTATTTTTTAATTGACTGTATTTCATAGAACTTGTTATTCAAATGGCACCCAAAGACTCTGCTAGTATTGATGTTGGATATCCCATCATGGGAATCAAATTCCTCAACAACAAGACTATTCTTGTAGCTGGTGGTGGAGGAGAAGGTAACAATGGGATTCCTAATAAGATTACTGCAATCAAATCCAGCTTTAAGGTGAAAGATCCCAATAGAAAATTGCAACGGTTTAGAGAAATCACGTTGCCTTCAAATGAAGATTCGCCACAATGTATAGACACCGCCAAATTAGTTGGCGAAAACAAGTTTAATGTGGTACTTGGTTGCAACCAGAGTTCACAATTGATCAAGTCCATGAATATCAACAATAATATCAGAAAGTATGAATATACCAATGAAGAGCATTTGCGATTTGTAGATGCTGCCCAATTCGAAGCAGAGATTAATGGAGACGCAGACGACTACCCAAAGATTGTGAGATTGGCACAAAACAACAATGTGGGTTGTTTTATGACATCAACCGTTCCATCTTCAATTTATATTTTCAATCCGGAAACTTTGGAGTTGAATTATAAATTTATACCTGACAAGAGTATCGAAATAAAAGATTTTGTGTTGAGTCCACATGATGGGAATTCATTGTGTTATATTACATCAAATTCGATTAATGTTGTTGCAACAAATAACACCAGTAATGTTGAGTTGTCGTCCGTTTCTATACCAAATTTGGATAAACAATTAAAGGGCTACGTGTTGTCCAAAGTTAGATATATCAATAGTGATGAATTATTACTTGCGGCAACATTTGTTGGTAAAAAGGGTGCGGTCTTGTTGAGACTAAATATTCCAAATAAGAAAATCATCCAAACACAAGTGATCTCTAAAAAAGGCGTGATTGTGTCGATGGATGTTTCTCCCACCAAAGTAGCTGTGGCTACCAATGACTTGGCATTAACATTGATTAATTTGTCAAACTTAAAAGTGTTAAAAGCTTTCAAAAACTTACATCCTTGGGCAATTACAAGTGTGAGCTTTTCTCCATCCGGAGACAAAGTAGCTAGTGCCCTGGCAAGTGGGACTTTAGTTGTTTCTAAAATTTCCTCGATAGGCAGATCAGGTGGCTCTGGTTGGTTTTTGCTGGTGTTACTTGCTTTAGTTTTTGGTATTGTTGCTATTCTTGCTGCTGTATTCCCTGACTTTGCTACTCAATTGACTGGTCAATCGTCATTGATCGATTACAAATTTTTTGATTTTGCTGTTCCAGTTTCGATTGTGGCTGAAAAGTACTCATCTATTGTTTCCCAATTCTTGGATACTAAATCCACTACAGTTTCAAGCGTCGAATCTAAAATTTTGGATAATACACCAAGCGCTGAAATTCCAACCACTGAGTCTACATTTTTGCAGTCTGTCGATCATCAAGATCCAATTATTGATTCCTCCGAGGTTGAATCTGCAGATGTGGAAACCACCGTTATTGAGGTTGTCGTTGAGGAGACCACGGTTGTGGAGAACTCTTCTGTTGAAACCTCCATTATTCCATCCGAGGTCAGAGAAGCACATACTGAAAAGTCATCATCTATTGAAGAATCACATGTTCCATCAACTTTTATTGAATCAGATGTTGTGTCTTCGACAGAAACATCCTCTTCTGTTGAATCTTTGGTGGAATCACCTGTTGTTGAATCTTCAGTGGAAGAAACTCCAATTGTTGAATCTTCACCCGTACAGCCTCCTATTATCGAAGAATCATCTTCTTTCGAATTAGAATTCCTGGAATCAACTACTGAGTCTCAAGTTGTTCAATCATCTGTTATTGAATCTGTTGAGGAAGAATCGTCACTTGAAGGAACTACGATCATAGAATCGCAATCTGTGGAACCACCTGTTGTTGAATCTTCCCTGAGTGAGATATCATCTGTTGAATCATTTTCTTCAGAACCTGCGAATGTGGAGTCATCATCTACTGAATCTTCCGTCTTAGAATCTTCATCTGTTCGAGCTTCATATATTGAATCTCCATCGGTTGAATCGTTGCCTGTTGAATCCATATCTGTCGAATCTCCATCCACTGAATCACCAACTGCTGAGTCTATGTCTGTTGATGTTTCATCTACTGAGGTTTCATCTAGCGAGTCTCCATCTACTGATCCATCTTCTGAGTCTCCATCCCCTGATGTTTCAACTGTTGAATCAGCTAGGGTCGAGTCCTTTTCTGTTGAAAATCCATCTGTCGAAACTTCATCTGTTGAAACCCCTTCTACTGAAACCCCTTCTACTGAAACTCCACTTACTGAAACTTCATCTACTGAACCATCATCCGCTGAAATTCCCGCTGTTGAATCTATTAGTCTGGAATCTTTATCTGTTGAAACTCCGTCTATAGAAGTATCGTCAGCAGAATCTCATTCTGTTGAACCCAATGTCACTGAGTCTTTGTCTGTTCAAAGCTCAACTGCTGAATCCGATACCGCTCCTTCATCAATCACATCGGCAAGTACCAAGAAAGCAAGAGTAAAAAGAACAATTACCAAAAAGGTTACTAGAACTATCAAAAAAGATGAATTGTAAAAAGTTGTATAGTTAGAATGCATAATTCATAAAGCTTTAGAATATTTTGTCATAAATAATGTAGATACCATTGTCTCTTGTATTTTTTGTGTGGTCAAGCATATTTTGTGCTATTAAGCTGAATCCAAAAACATGATATACTATGGAGAGTTATAGCAATTTTTATCAGTTCGAATTCTTATAGCGCTGTCGCTACCATCTGTCAATTCAAGCTGATTGATGCCTCATTCCATCAAGCATTGGAACGCGCCTGGAAAAAAAAAACATTACTGAGAATATAGAAAGAGTCTATTCTTTTGAATATTTATCCCAGTTGAAAACACTATTTCAGTATACTATATGAACCTCAAAGATATTACCGATCCGTCGGATTTTAAAACCACAAAATTGCCTGCATTAGCAGAGCTAGATATTTTAAAGAGGTGCTATATATGCAAAGATCTATTGAATGCACCCGTGAGGACACAATGTGATCACACGTACTGTTCACAATGTATACGAGAATTTTTACTTCGAGATAATAGATGTCCGCTTTGTAAAACAGAGGTTTTTGAAAGTGGTCTAAAACGTGATCCATTGTTAGAAGAGATCGTCATTAGTTATGCCTCCCTTAGGCCTCATTTATTACGATTATTGGAGATTGAAAAGGTGGAATCGAAGCAAGAGGTAGATCGTGAGAAATCAGCCAATGAGTCAGCGCTGAATGGTAATAGAAATGTAAACAACGATGTTGACGAAACTGTGCGCGTTAAAGATCAACTGAATGCAGATGAACTAGGTGAAGAAAAAGGGCAAGCTCAACATGGGGAACAAGTAAACGAGCAGACTACTGAAGTTATTCTGTTGCTATCTGATGATGAAGAGAATGGTTCTGATAGCCTAGTAAAATGTCCTATTTGTTTTGAGAGAATGGAATTAGATGTACTACAGGGAAAGCATATTGACGACTGTCTAAGTGGAAAGAGCACGAAGAGGACGCCTACAGACATTTTATCCCCAAAAGCCAAACGACCGAAGCAAATCACCTCCTTTTTCAAACCAACAATAGATACCAAAACGCCTTCGCCACCTACAAGTAAGGCGTCAACAACTCCAACAGCAACTCCGACAACTACATTGTTGAAAGCAAACGTCTCATCTCCATCCCCAGTGGCGCAAAGTACAGTTCACAAGGGCAAGCCATTACCTAAACTCGATTTCAGCAGCTTGAGTACTCAAAAAATTAAAGCCAAGTTGAGTGATTTGAAACTACCCACAACAGGTAGTAGGAATGAAATGGAAGCCAGATACTTGCATTACTACGTGATTTATAATGCCAACCTTGATTCCAATCATCCTGTAAAGGAATCTATTTTGCGACAACAGTTGAAACAATGGGAAATGGTGCAACATCAACCGTCGTTTGGTGATGCAGAGTGGAAAGGAGCTGAAACTGGGAATTGGAAAGAACTCATTGCAAGAGCACGGAGTAACTAAAAGTCATTATCCTGAACCTACCATGACGGTAATTTTTCTATCACATTATAGATATTTCAATTGTGCTGATTATGTTTCTGTATTGTTATAATAGGATTCTGAGCATGTAATCCTACATACTTTGTAAATAAATACAATCAAGAAAATAATATTAATAATTATCGAATTTGGTCTATGGTCTATAAAATAAAAAATCTATAACAATGTTCAAATTTGCTTCGAACACTGGGTAGACTATATGCATGAATCAAATAGTTGTCTCTTGCAACGGAAAGTTTCCGTACATCTTACTCTCTTATATCTGCTAGATCAATATTTGAATCTGTGGGATCCGGTCCCTCGCTTGATTTGATGATGCCTACATTACTTGATCTGCGGCTAAACGAAGATCTCGGTGTTGGCTGACGGGATCCATGGTTTGAAGGTGATTTGTTTGCTTCCAAATCCAGCACTTTTGATCTGTTGGAGATTGCTTTCCTTAACCTTGTTCCGATATATTCAGCCTCTTCTTCTAATTTTTCGTCCATGGGTTCAGCTGGAGTTGATACCTCTCCTGCTATTGTTCTTTCTCGTTTTAAAGGTGCCCCCATACCATACACTGGAAACACATTTTTAGGAGATCTCCGTGTTGATCGCAAAGACGAAATACTGTCTCTGGTCTTTCTGTGTGTCAATCTATACAGTTGAATACTCGTTTCGTCATAAACTGGAGTGGGGTAAAAATCTTCGGGTGCTTGAATTTCCTCTGACTCTTCGCTATCGTCAAATTTGTTGGTGTGAACCACTTCATCCTCCATTCTGGGGCTCTTTTTCCGTACAACTCTTGAATCTTGATTCAATTCGGGTTGCTCGTCTCTTAACTCATATTGTGGCAAGTTCAAAGCAGCTCTGTCTCTTTCCACGACATAAATATGCAAATACCAAGTTATAACAACTCCAAAAAATGACCCTCCAATAATGTTCCCTATCGCTCCGGGCAAGAAAACTTTCCACGCGGCTTTTCCTACTGATATTGGTGCACCATTTATCAATCCCATTGTCACTAAAAACATGTCGGCCACCAGGTGAGTAAATCCCATGGCTACGAATGTGAAAACGGGTAACAACATCATTAAAAACTTAACATGTAAAGGCTTTGCCATTAACTGAAGAAATATTGCCAAGCACACATAGAAATTTCCTGCTGTAGCCTTTAAGAGTGTCTCGACAAAAGTAGATTCAGCTTTCTGAACTGCGACCTCAACAGATCCGACTACCATTAGCTGAGTTCGTACAACATCCGAATAGTAGCAAAATATATAGCAGACAAAGATATTTCCAACAAGATTAAACCACCAACTAACAAACCAACTAATAAATAAGTCTAGAAAGGAAACTGCCCCTCGGCATAAGGCAGTGCTGAAAAATAGAATATTTGAATTGAACAAATCCACCCCTAGAATAACGACGTAGAATAACCCAATAGGGTAGCATATCCCCTGAAGCAAACTTATGACACCTGGATTGGTTTCATTTATTCCAGAAAAACCTGCCCGTATCAAATCATAGAGCATTCCTCCCGTTGTAAATAGCATTCCTCCCATAAATGAGTTGATGACTAGCACGTCTATTCGTAAACGAGCCTTTTTCATGGCTGTGGCTACAACCGCCAATGCTGCTTCATAAGTAGTTAAGTATAGGTTGTCATCCATCTGTATTTTAAGTTTGTATAGTTATTTTGTAAAAGTATTGATCAGAGTATAATAAACATAATCGTGATGTTTATCTTTAGCATTTTCTTTCCTGCTTTTTTTTTCTCTTCTGTGCATCTGTCACAATAGAAATCATTACAGACTCTGCTGCGAAATCGGATTCATCTCTGGCGATTGGAACTTTTTCGATCTGTTAAACCCGGAGGTTTCTCGCACCCAATTTAGAAAATTTTTCCTGGATATGGTACGATAAGTTAAAACCTTGATGTCAGCCTTGTGTAGAAATAACGCGGATAAAATAAGCGATTGTTCCGGAAATTCTCGGAACTGCGGCAACGGTGCTTTGTCTTGCAATATTCCATTGTCATTCAAGTATCTCATTACCTGCAAATGATGTTGGTGTAATGTCAACTGAACTGGAAAAGGAAACCTGTTATCTGTATTGGCATCATTTTTGATTTATAATATATGCCGAAGAAATTGTAAGTAGTTTGTTGTTTTGTGCCGAATTCTGTTACTTATTGTAGAAGACTGTATTCTAAATTGTTTCATATAGTCAAAAATATGATTTATGTGTTATGTCTATTTGACAGGCATTTTTATTGTGGCTTTATAATGTGTAATTGACAAGCCAAAACATTTTAAATTGAAAAAAAAGGTCAACTATCAGATACAGTATATATACTCAATTACAAATGTCTTTGAATCCTTGCAGTATCTATAGTCCTAGAATGTTGTAGAACAAAAAGAGAGCCAAAGAATTCAACAGAAGGAAGAAGAATGTTTGAAAAGACTGAATTAGTTCTCTCTTCAAAAAAACCATGTGTCTGTATGCAAAGTTGCTAAAACAGTTTGAATGTTTCTACCATCTATTCTGGAGGTCCTCTTTATTCAAAGTATTCTATAACTCATGTACATCCTCTTGTTAACTACGAAATAGACACAATTCCTCTTTTTTTTTTCGGCAGCTTACGACTTGGTTGATTTGTTGGCGAGCCTTGAGGTTAAACCACCAGCTAGTTCAGCAGTTCAGGTTCTGACCAACAAGTAGCAGTTGTTTTCTGTATTTACCACTCTGTATAACCTTTTCAAATTCTGCTTTAGGATTAAACTTATCAAAGTTCGTAAAATCGTCCCAGTGAAAATGCTCAATTGCTGCCAAAAAATACAAATATTCATCCGTTTCATTTTTGTAGCCATCAAAATTTTCAGCAGCATAACCCCTGTACCAAGTCATATAATCTTTCCATACATTACGTTCATCAAAAAATTGAAATCGACATATTGAACACAAAGCGGAATAGACATATAAAATTCGTAAAGCGAGTCTATGCTTGTTGTATAACAAATCTCGAAAATGATCATCAAATAACATCAAGAAACGAAATAGTGGTATGGGGAATTTGAAAAATTTACATCCATTTATGCACATCATTAATCTTGCTACTACATCTTTGAGTATTGATAGTTCTTCTGAAATCTCTGAACTCCCTTCGCCAGAACCAAATTCGTCAATATCATTTTTCAAATCTTGAATTATGGGATATTGGCATTTCTCAAATGTTGGCGTTTGCATTTTTTCAATTCCATGGAAGAACAAAAGAGGGCTCATATCAGATTTCAAAATAGTGGGAGCACAACTCATTATAGTGTATCGAATGCCCTTACTTATCTGAATTAGGTCTCCTCGTTCCTGTGTAAAATCAATCAATGGCAGCAATCTATGTGGATGCACTCCCAAATACGAGAATACTAGAATGCTTGACACAAGTAATTCCTTAGCAGATTTTGGATCGTCAAAACTGGCAATATTAGAATCATCTTCTATTGAACCTATCATGTGTTTGGTCTTGCTTATTGTGTCCATAAAATATTTTGTAGTATTTTCAAAAATATTGTCCAATTCGTCCACGTTGGTATTGTAAATGTTGACTAACGACTTTTCATCCTCATCTGCGTCAATACTTTGTAGTTCGTCCAAATCCAACGTTGTCAGCAAGCCCATTGCTGATAATGCAAACATACTTTTCCTCACCAACTCACTTTCTAAAAAGAGATAGGGCACTTTGTACTTCCAAGTGTTGTGTATGTTCTTGTTTACCCCGAATGAAAAAAAATTGATACACTCTTGATCAAAAAACTGTAGTAGACGCAATTCAAATCTAGTTATACCTAGCATACTGGTTGAATTGGTCAATACCAAGTCACGCGATAATTTATCGTAATGGTAGGGATTTATGTCTGGTACCTCATTGTTTGAAACATATAAATTGTTGAGTTTATCAGAAGTTGACGATGATGATATTGGAGAGATTGCAGTTGTGGATGAATGAGGTGTTGATGTTTTCTCGTCTTTACTCTCTTGTGGTGATCTGCTTGTCTTTCTTCTGTAGCCTTTTATGGGTGCCAAGATGGGATAAATACATGTTCTTTTGGTATATCGACAGTATTCACAAATAGGCTTTTGTTCGTTACACTTCAAAAGTGTTAGTAAACAAATCCATTATGTTGGACTCGGTTTATAAATTAGACATACCTTTATTTTAAGCTTTTTACAACTAACACAACCTCCTCTTGATCTCTTTTTCTTTTCTTTGGTGAGTAGTACTGACATTCCTTGGCAAAGATAAACCACCGCAGTATCTAAGTTGCTTACAAGAGATTTATCAATTTTTTCTGTTCTAGAATTCGTTCATTTGCACTACCATAGTATTTCTCCCAGATTCTGCGATAACCATATAGCACTTTCGGTATCAAGGCTTTCAAGTTCTGGCTGTCTCATACACCAGCATAAAAATTTGTCTTAACTGGGTATTGATTGTGTATTTGTCAATATTGTGAAATAAAAAAATAGCGTGGTGCAGTATTAACCTTGATCTAGTCTGGCCTTTGACCCAAAATATAATTGTCAAAAAAAATTTGACAGTGAATTTTGACAAATATAGAATGAAAAAGATTAAGTTCCAAAGTTGGTAAAATACCTCTAAACAGTACCTAAATTAATTATTGATAGTCAAAAAACAGCTTGCAGTGGATTAATAAATATTTGGTGCAATTTCATAGAACTTTTCATGAAGCAGGCATGGTTTAGTTACACTAAAAAAGGACCACTAACATAGAAAATTACAAGTCAACAAACTGGGCGTGTGGCGTAGTTGGTAGCGCGTTTGCCTTGCAAGCAAAAGGTCATGAGTTCGACTCTCATCTCGTCCAGAAACAACTCAAATATAATAGTTGCTTGTTATATTTTTTTGAATGTTTTGTTTGTAAATTTCGCAGTCAAGTGCAGAATCATTTCTTTTTACAAATTGCCAAGTTCCATTTGCTAACAACTTGAAATACTTTCTAATTTGCTGACAGTATTAAATCTGGCTAGCTATTTTTTAATTCAAACCATTGTATTATGGGAGGTATAATCCTTCTTACGGTGTTGCTGCCCATTGTGGCATTGGTGGGAACTGTACTTGGAGCAATGCTTGTTGTTCCAACTTTGTTATTCAAGCCTTTATTTGATATAACGCTTTTGCTCACTTTATTGCTGCCACTTTTCGCTGTGGTAGGAACCATATTTGCTTCATTAGTAGCACTCCCCACTTTATTGGTCAAACCAGTCTTCGATATAACACTTTTATTCAAAATGTTTGAGTTGGATTCTGTTGTATTGATACTTATTTTGATATATCTAATTGTCAGACGCTCCAGAGAAAACTCCGAGCCGGCACATAACACTATTGTCAACAACAGTAGTAAGCTATTATCGCTTCCAGATGAATTGTTTATTGAAATAATGAGTCTATTGAACCAGCTCGACAAAATAAATCTTTTATTTGTGAACAAGAGAATGAATAATTTGGCACGAGTAAGTTTGCAAAGAGTGATTTACGTTAACAATGGGGGTCCAAGAATCTTGATAAGAAGAGAATTCAATACTTTGTTCTACCTAAAACATACCATAATTACCGAGACGCAATTCAGAAAATTACTAAGTTCAGACAAGATACATAACGTTAAAAAGGTTGAATTCTTCAGCGATGTTGTATCATATAAGAATTTAGAACTTTTGTCAAAAAGCAATGTAGTTGCCACTTTTGAACATAAAGAAGGAAGCAGCTTGACAAATTCTAAAGGTAAGTTATCTGCCAATGGCTTTTCAATATTGGACGTTAATGATTTTCTATTGAAGGAAGCTTCAACATCAGCTAATCTTTCAATAGATTGCAGTGGTGTAACTGTGTTTCGAAAGCTTTCTCCAAGGTTGATTCTAAGATCTTTGAAGTTACAACGCATACACTTGGAAAATTTACTTCTTTATCACAACTTTGAACCGATTGAGATCAAAAATTTATCTTTAGGGTTTGAAGAAAAAGCCCCATCAGTTATTCCAATAGCAAAAATATTCAAATTAAATAAAATCGAGTCCCTTGAACTTAGTTTTGAAACAAAACCAACTGAAGTTGAAATGCAGCAATTCATGTCACAACTAGTATCACTAAAACATCTATCCATAATGTCTCAGAACTTCAGATTTGATAGAGCACTAAACTCTTTAGATCCCAACAGTCTTGAATCATTTCATGTTATTGTAATGGGCAGATATGATACCTTTCTGGCTAAAATTGTAGCAGAAATTCTCAAGAACCAATCAGAGTCAATAGCAAGATTGTGCTGGTCCAACAAGCGATTAAATGTCAGAAAAAGAACATATGGGTTGAATGATTTTGAAAGAGTGTACAGCGTAGATACAGTTGCAAGGGATCAAGATATTGCTGAAATCCGAGCTTTGCTTAGTGATGGATATCCTCGTTTAAAAAATGTCATTCTGAACGAGTCATACTACAGAGTAGATAGAAAAGGTTCAAATATAGACGTAGTATTGATAAATTGAGTGTTTGATATCAAGAAGGAGTACTTTATATTTCTCTAAACATCTAGTTATCGTATAGGAATAGATTCTATCTTTTGACTTTTCTTCGTTTAGTTGTTGTTGCTGTCTCTACTTTTATTAGCCTCTGTAACTCTGGACAATAACAACTTGTTCTCCCCCCAACTGTAATGTGGTCTAAAATATACCCATTTGGTGTTTTTCTTTTTTCTTTTCTACCTTTTCCCCATCGATGCAACATTAACCAGTCGTCCGGAAACTTTGCCACATCACCTTCAACTCGAACAGCTTCCTCACACACATAGATTAATGAATCATACAACTGCTGTATAACAGGATGCACATACTCCAAATCTTTAGAGATTTTACTTGAAAGTATTTCATTTGGATGAATGTGAGCTTGAAATAAAACTTCATCAGCCACCCAATTTCCAACCCCAGCAAAGTAGGTCTGATCCAAAAGGAGACTCTTTATTGGTTTCTTTTTCGACAAGATAAGAGCACTAAACTCATCAATAGACAATCTGGCACGACCATGGTTATCTGAATCAGGATCTCCAAATACAAAGGGTTCCAGTTCTTTTGGCGGTACTTCAGGCTTACTGTAATCGGGACCTAGGGCATTCAAAGGACTCAATTTCAACAAACTCTCGTCAGTGCTTACTTCCAAACCAGAGAGTAGTCGAACCCTGGCTAATCTTCTTGGATCGGAAAATGCAAACTCTAGTTTTTTGTCATTGTTTTCCAATTCCATATTAAACTTTGTAAACCTTGGGGGCCACTCTTGCTTGACTTCGACGTCTGGTTTAATTCTACTGTCTTTATATCTAAACCTCTCTAGCTTCTCCAAAGCCTTTTTATCACCGCCATTTTCCATAAATGCTAAATGCGAGTGAACATTTCGTAACTTGATCATTCCAGTCATTCCGAAATGCATAAGCAAGACGTTAGTTGTATTGTGGTTGTTTAGTCTAATCCAAAAATACTTGCCATGACGACCCACTGAAGTAACAACTGCATTTGTTAAGACTTTTCTCATCTTATTCAATTCTTTTTCAGCATCATTCGTATTTTTAAGCACAGGGAATAGCAATGGATCATGTAACAAATTCACTTTCGTGATTCGAAAGCCCAAAATGTTTCGTTTTAACAACGCACACACATGTGAAACCTAAACCGAGTTAGTCGTCAAGAAAATAATTCAGTGTTAAAGTCTGTACCTTAAGCGTCAAACGTACTTCTGCAACCTCTGGCATTGAGTGTAATTTAAATATTCATGATAATCTGGAACTACAAGCTACGAAAAAAAAAGAAAAAGAAAAATAGTACGAATTCTTGGTGAGATAAATAATGGAGAACACATTTTTTTTTCTCTTTGGAGGTTTTAGAAGGCAAAACCAAATCTAGACAAGGAGATGAACAGATTATTCGGAACGAAAAGCACTGCGCCCAAACCATCTTTGAATGATGCAATCAAGGGAATCGATGAAAGAGTGGGGTCTTTGGATGTTAAATTAAGCAAGATCAACTCGGAATTATCCACATACCAACAAAAGATAAGCAGAATGAGAGACGGACCCGGGAAGTCGGCACTAAAACAAAAAGCAATCAAGTTACTAAGACAGAGGAAGCAGATAGAAGCTCAAAAGGATCAGTTAGAGAATCAATCTTGGAATATGACACAAGCTTCCATGACAACAGATAACTTACAAAATACCATGGTCACAATAAATGCAATGAAAACAGCCAATAAACTGTTGAAACAAACTTATGGAAAAATTAATATCGATGAATTGGAAGATCTTCAAGATGAAATGTTGGATTTGATTGATAAATCAAATGAACTACAGGAGGCACTTCTGACGAGCTATGATGTACCCGATGACATCAGTGAGCTGGAGTTGGATGCTGAGTTAGAAGCTCTTGGCGAAGAAATTGATTTTGAAAATGAAATGGCAGAGAGTGGGATAGGTGCACCTAGTTACTTAAATGATACAGAACCTACAGCAGCAGATAAATTGCCTACATTTATTGACGAACAACCAGAAGAAGCTCAAAAAATCGCAAACTAGTTTATATTATCATTAAATACAAGAAACCAAAAGGGACGTCAACATTTACTTGACACGTTGTATAGCCATAAAATAATTACCAACATCTGGACAAGAGGTAAACTTCCAACCGTAAGCTGGCAAATATACACATCCCTTTGTGTCAGCTACTCTAAACTCTGATTTTCTATTTGAATCCTCTTGCAACCAATCCTTAATTTCAGATTGGTTGATATATTTTTCTAAAGTATGAGTTCCAACAGGAACAATTCTCAAAACATGTTCACCCATAAATATAGTTGTGAACCAGCTCACAAAATCTCTATTGATTGTAGAGAGAAACAACCATCCTCCACTCTCTAATCTTTTCAATCCCTCAAGCAAGACTCTAGAAGGGTAATCCACATGTTCCAAAACCTCAAACATAGTAACAATATCAAACCTTTCGGTTTCAGGAATATCTTCAATGGCGTTCAATGTGTATGATAATTTGTCTTTTAACATGGGGTCCTTTTGTTTATGCAATTTAGCTGCCTCCAACACATCTGCTGACAAGTCAATACCTTTCACACTCAGAACAAAACTCAAACGAGCCATGGATTCAGATAATATCCCACCCCCGCATCCAACGTCCAAAACAGTTAAACTGGAATCATTCAAGATCTCGTCTCTCCTCATTTCTTGGTCCTCATCAATTTTATTTTTAATTCCCTGAGGCAACAAATCCACACTAAAAGGTGGTATATAAACCTCGTCGTCAGTATTTTCATTGAGTTTCAAGTTTTGTCGGATTGTGTCATGAATAAAATCCATTCTCAATAAGTTCATTTTATGCAAAATTCTCTGTGGTCCATTGACATCCCACCAACTGGAGGCTAAGGCGTTGAAATGTGACATTTCTGACTCTGAAGTTGAAGTCAACCCTCTACCATTATGGAAAATAGTTTTAGAATAATGAAGGGATCGGGAAAACACCAATTGCCTAAACAAAGGTGCACAATGCATACTTTTCATCTCTACACTAATAAATGAAACAAGAAACACCATCATAATTTTGAAAATTTGATTTTATAAGTTGCGCAAGACAAAACTGAAAACCGAAAAAAAAAGATAATAGAACGTACTGTTCCGACTATTGTATTCAAATCAATCTTACTTTATACCTATTTATCAACATTCGATCTGCATCCATCATAAGAAATGAGTGATTCAGAGGAAGAAGAAGTTTTTGAAAGTTTAATAGCCACAAGATCTAGGCGGTCCAATGCGGGGTTAAGATTGAAACAGTTAATTGCGTTAGAAGAACAATCAAATGAGCTAGCAGCAACAACCCAATTTTTAACAGAAGATGATGAAAACGTTAATTTATTGTTTCAAGAAGATGGAGAAGATGAGGAGTTTATCGATGAAGAAGTTGATAATGCCAACTTAGAAGGAATTGATGAAGAAAGTGGAACGGAAAATGAAAATGAAAATACAACGAGGAAACGGAAACATACTTCAAGCGATGGCGAAGAAGAAGAAGAAGAAGAAAACGACACCTCCAATATAAATGCAGATGAAATACTATCAGATTCAGAGCTATCTGCTACTGATTCAGATGAAAGTGAAGGTGAAAAAGAATTACTAAAACAGGAGAAACTCAAAAAGAAAAGATTGAAGAAACAGAGTTTAATTCCCACCATCAAACAGCCACTGGTTAAATCAGCAACCCTAAAGAAGAAACAAAAACGAACACCGTTAGTCACAGCAGACTCATTACTATTGGCAAATAGAAGATCGTCGTCTCGAGCTGCAGCTGTTGAAAGTAAACAGGCTTTAGTAGATAAACTAAAAGAAAGCGAAGCTAGGAGGGCAAAATATGTACACGTCGAAAGAAAGCAACAGGTTGAGCTAACTCAGGAAGAACGTCTTGCAGAAGCAGTAGAAACCGAGAAAGCAAATGTGGAATCACTTCACAGATTTAGAGAGCAAGAAATAGTGAAGAAGGAAAGACAGCGACAGTTGTTGTTACTGAAACGAATCAAATTACATAATGTTATAAGGCTAGTTAGCAGTGAGACATTTGTAAAGCCAATTGAAGAAGTGAATGATGCAAGACGCCAGTACGAACAGTATATGAAAATAAAGAAGAAACTAGGAAAAAAGAAAAAGAATCAGTTAGCGGAGATGATGGATTTTCCTACCAGAATGCCCTTTACAATAGATTACGACTCACCGTATCAAAGGAAACTATTGGCAGAAAAGAAAGCACAAGAACAGCAAAATGAAATTAAAAAACTCGAGTCAATGAACGAGAAACTTCACGAGCTTATAGAAAGTGGGGACTCGAAGAAAAATGACAATGATGAAGAAAATATACAATTGGTCCCGTCAACTAACATTAATGCGGATAATCATAACAATATTGAATGTGAACCGATTAAGGTTGAAGATAGTACACAGGAGATTAAGGCGGATGAAACAGATAACAAAGACGAGTCGAGCGATAAAACAAATACTCTGATTTCTGAAGTTGCACCATCAGATGAAACAGAAAGCACAAAACAAGAGAAAATTTCAGATACTGAATTTAATGAAGAACTGGAAAATACAAGCCAAACAGAGGAAAATGGGCTTACTAATGATAATCCTAGCGAGGTTAAAAAGGAAGAAAATGAACAAACTAACAAAATTGAGGAAACGCCTGTAGACAACAACAAACCAGATGTGCAAAACCTCACGACTGACACTCCATTGGATGAAACCAAAAGTACAGAAACCATCAAGAGGGTGAAATTTGCCGACGAAATAGGAGAGAGTTCCAAGGAGCCCACACCAACTGTCGAGACTAGTCATCAACAAGAAGAGGAAATATTCGAAGGTCCAGTACAGCGTGTATCGAGAAACTTGATCTACATGATCGAGTTTGATGAAGACAAAAAGGAATTGAGACTCGACCCACTGAACATCAAAAGAATTCTATTTGGAAAGCAGTCACTTTTGCCTGCCTCAAGAAGATTCAAAGATGTCAAGACAATACTTAAAATTGGGAAACCAGAAAATCCTTATACTGTGGTGAAAGATCAAAAACAAAGCTTGTTTGACCCTGCTTCCAATATAACTGAAGACGACCCAATGTTTGATGAGTTAAAAAAATTGCCCAAATTAGGAGTTAAGCAAGATTTGGTAGAAATTGTGGAAGATAAGGAGGAAACCGAGTCAGCAAATATAGTGCTAAAAACCGAAGCACCAACTGGATTATATCTACCTAATGGCAATAAAAAAATCTGTATGATATCAGGTACAGAAGTGAAATACTTTGATCCTTCAACTGGTATTCCGTATAGTTCAGTTGAAGCATACAAAATACTCAAATCCATCGAACAAGGTCAAATTCCATGGTTGAGTCTTACAAACGAGTCGAATGATACTGGCAATGTCGAGCTTTACCTTGGATGCAGAGATGGGACTGCTCGACATGCACAAGGTGTTCCAGAAGGATTTGATGGTTAATGACTTGTTATGTAATTTAAGTAACTATCCACAAGGTATGTATATACACATATGTATTTAGTGTAAATTCTATTAATCAGTTGCGTGTTGAACATCTTTTGCATGTGCTTCAAGTAAATCAGGTTGAAATTTCATCAATTTCTCCTTTAAGATTGGTACAAAGTACTTTCTAATTTCTGATTTTTGAGAAGCAGATTCTATCTCAAAAACGTATTCGTCTTTATCTTGATCATGAACAAATTCTGGTATAACAATTGTTGCTGATATTGTTTCTTCTTCCTCCTTCTCATTGCCCTTTTTGATAGCTCCAGATAACAGAAATTGTAATCTCATATCGTATATGCATAACACCTTCCCCTTTCTTTGAGTCACATCACAATCACCACTGACAGAATCAACAGCAGTGACTACAAATCTGAACAGGTCATCTTCGTATGTAGTGTCTATTATATTCTCCTTCAAATAGTCTTTGGACCAGGGCAAACAGTTTTTGTCAATCCAATGCCTATTAATCATCTGTTAGTATCCTCAAACAACAATAACTCAAAACTCCACAGCTATTCTTCTTATTTCAAGTTTCAAACATACCAATTGTTAGGGTTGTGAACTACCATGTTTTGTTTGTTGAAAGTTACTACTCAAATAGTACCGTTAATACTATGAAGTTTAAAAGTGAAAAATCAGGAAAAAAAAAAAAAGTCGGGAATTCTGTTGTTTAAGTAAGGAAGAGATAATGGGTGAGAAAAATAAATATCAATACAATTTCCACGACATTCTAGAAACACGAGACATTTTATTGTCTTTCTTTTTCTTTTTTTAACTGCAAAATTTATATTCTAATCAACACTCCAAGCATAAGGGCTTCTACTTCTAAGATATTCTCCATATTTAAAAAATAGAAATGGTATAGGAATCATAAGACAAGCAAATAAAGCAAGTAAAGTTGTCGCCCACTGAATACCCAATCCCTTGTACATCTGTAGGCCAAATAAGGGGAAAATGCACGACAATACTGAACGAGTTAAACTGTTTGTAGCCATAGCAGAAGCAGCATATAGTCGATAAGCTTCCACTGTGTAGGCAAATATTGAATTAAAAACAAGAATTGTTCCTGATCCATAAACTGCAGATCCAATAATAGGCGCAATCCAATGGATATGCGAATACGATGTCCAGGCAATAATAAACAACCCAATTGGTACTACAAAAGCACCAACCATCAAAGGTATAAATCTAAATTCAGGTTTAGCAACACCATTGTTTTTTCGAAGTAAAGCAACGTATCCTTTGTCAATAAAGTATGGCGATATCAAACAGGTGGATACCATCCCCACAACCAAACCAAGGAACGACATTCCTTGCTCACTTATAGTGAAATGATAAACCGTGCTGAATATATATGGAAACGCAACAAAGAACAAATATACTACAGCCAATGTGAAGCCAGTATACAAGTTTAGCAAAGCGGTCATATTGTCTCTGAGTAATAGCAATATGGGTCTTTTTGATGAAGTAAGAACACTCTCATACAAACTCGTAGTCTGCTTATCTGCTGCTGCATAGTATCTATTATCGCCTGTAGTTTTCCTCAATCGTTTAGCCTTTCTTTGTAGATTCACTGGTTCGTATGTTTCAGGAACAAACAATACAACCGCAAGTAGCAAAACACCGGACCAAATTATAAATACGTAAAACGTCCAACGATAATACAAGTAGGTATTGATGAAACCAGATATCAAACTACCCAAAGATGGCCCAAGAAAAGGGGCAACAGAATAAAGAATCAAAGCAAGACTCAATTCCTTATTAGCATCTTTGCCTTCCTTTTTCCTAGCTTTAAATAGATCGGCAAAGGAGCCACTGGCCACACTCATATAGCTCAGTCCACAAAAGCCCGACATAAACCGTCCAAAAACCATAGCTCCAATGTTACTTGTAAAAGCTGTTAGGAATTCAAACGCTATCATGGTTGTTAAACCTCCAATATAGACTATTCTTCTCCCATGAAATTCACTGATTGGGGATAAAAAACAACCACCTGTTCCTAATCCTAATATGAAAAAGGAAATGTTCAAAATTGCAACTTCATGACTCACGTGGAGATGCTCCATAATCTGTGGGGTAGCAAGGGCCACCGACGATGAGATACATGTAACACACACAGATCCAATAGATATTATTCCAACTATCGTCCATTTATGTATTCTTGACAACCTAGACGCATCTTCTTTATCATCACTTCCATCAAATATTACTAAGTAAGGGTCACTTGTCTTTTCCAGTAACTCTGGTTCTAGAACATCTCTATTATCTGTAGTTGTGAAATCTTCGAGCAAATCTTTATTCTTTTCTTTTTCTATTTCTTCCATCTTGGATGATGTTTGGCCAAATAAAAAGAACAAAAAAAGGCGAACCACTTGAGTTTTATTCTAACATTGATATAGAAATGATCAATAACAAAAAAAAGAGTTTAGTAGATTACTAATCACGTCAAGGACTGGTCCTTTTTTTTTTTTTGAGGTCTTTTTGGATGAGCACCACCTAAGATTAGCACCCGGATATTCGCATCGAAGCCGTACCGAGGTGTCGCTACACATCTGAAAAGTTCTAAAAAAAAACATACACGATTCACAATAGATAAAAAGCATCAAATGGTTCAGTTTCTCTGAACCTTCAACAATAGAAAAACAACAATTAAGATTATTACCGGTATCTGATGAGGTAGTTCTACCGTTTTCTGAAGCAAAAGCAAGATAAAGAGTTAATCTCTAATTCTTTTTCATCTATCACCCACAATAAAAAAACCCTGTTCACCTTTACAAGATTCAGTTCTTTATGGAGTCCATTTCCAGTAGTGTTTGCTTCGATTGTTACTTTTGTTTATAAAAAAAAAGCCGAACACAAAGCTAGATCACTGTATCACTCATCAGCTTATGTTACATTTTAAATTTTCTTTCTTTCCGCTATATATAACAACCTTGGTGGAGTTATCGTGCAAACTTGACACCTCAGAACTCTACTGTTTATTTTTTTTTCTTCTGTGTGTGCGGTAACTAATTATGTGAGCATTTTTTTTTACTCTTCCAACAAACAAACAAAACCAAAACCAAAACCAAAACCAAGACCAAAACCAAAACCAAAACCAAACACGTAAAACAAAA
>OKKB01000120.1_pt1 | contig 49706 bp, 26 predicted proteins | sample 1613931 | NCBI WGS metagenome assembly OKKB01 (sample SAMN04436893, study PRJEB24849) | human gut metagenome | biome: human gut; feature: NICU; material: stool | host: Homo sapiens | place: USA: Saint Louis, MO | collected 2012-02-08
ATAATAACAACAATAATTTACAATTACAAAATTTAAATGATATTAGATTTTATTCTGATTTGAATATGCTTAGTTTGAGTTATGCAGCTATGGCTTATGGACATTTTAGTCAAATGGTCTGGTTTAGATACGCTTGGTTATTATTAAGTAGATATCTTACATATAATCATCTCATAGAACAATAATAATAATAGTAACCTCCTAATTTATACATTTTTGAATCCAAATTGTTGTTGACACCAATTAGCACCATGTTCAAAATAATCTTTTTTCGAAATACTAATTTCTTGTAATAATTCCAGTTCATTAGATAAATTAATACCTCCATACCAACTTAGTTCATCACGATTTATATCATATTGTTTATCAAATATATTTACTTTCCAATTTGACGGTAATTCTTTTCTTAATTCACCAATTAATCGAGTTTTAAAATTAGGTATATTGGTTGACCCTCCTGATAAACAAATATTTGCCAGTAATAACGGTTGAGTAATTGAAGGACACGCCATAATACTTTCAACTATTAAATCAGTAAGATTTTTGAATGGAGCATTATTAAGTAGACTACTTGATGCAGTAGTTCGATTATTATCAAATATTATTTCTGGATGGAAATAAGTTTCTGGAACGGTAAATCTTTCATCATAAAGTTTTAATACTTGGGTATCATTAGGTAGTTTTTGCAGTGACATTGAATTTTCATTTTTAACAAACCCTGTTATAGTTAATTTGAAATCAGGTAAAACAAATTCACACATTAAATCATGTTTATGTTGCAAATCTTGTTGATAATTTGACAGTGATATAAAACAAGTAGATTCTTTGATTGTATTAATCAATATTGGATCTTCAGATATATCATAATGACGAAACAGAATCATCTCTCGTAACAACCCATTCAATAAATTGCCACCAATGGGTAATTTCTTCACTGCAGGCCAATGGATTTGTTGATATATCATTGGTACTATCCAAGTTGAATTGAACCCAGAATCAATCACTAACACAAAATCATCATTAATTTGATTGGTATCAACACTAAATGGAACTAAACTAGGGGCAATACATCGATAATATTTATTGAATCCATATTCTTCAAATATTATTTGATCAGTATTAGTCGATAATTGTGGTAATTGATATGGTTGTTCCGTTAAAATTAAATGAATATCATCAGGATCAATGACTTTCCCCCTCTTGTGTTTCTGTAGTGATGATGATGATGATGATGATGTCGACTGGGACTGATCATTAGTTTGTAATAATAAATTATCTAAAGTATAATCCCATATTGGTTTTTCAGTTTCCCAAGAAGTTAAATTATTTTGTTCAAATGGGCGTCTAAATTGAATTCCAGAAAAATTGTTGGTATGTGATAAATATTGGTTCCCAACATGTATTATCCCATCTTTAGTTTTCGATATTGCATTGGTTACTTTAATTGGTGTAGAAGTATCATTACCGTCATCATCACCAGTATTGAATCCAGCTTTAATAGTATATGATCCATTATCTATCACTAGTTTTTGAAGTTGTTCTGGCATGGAATAGGGAGTTTTAGAAGAATGATGTAAAGAAGCCACCAACTTTGATAGTATGTTGATTATTTTTTTTTTGGATCTAGCCAAAAATGCATCCAGAATTTCGCATTTGAGTTGATTTTTTTAATTTTGACAACCAAATTTAATCTACAAATTAACCCAAGAAACTGAATCACCTCCTTTTACTCTGAATAGAGTAGTCAAATGTGGATAGTGGATCTTAATTCAAGGAAGCATTCTATTTGAAGGCTTAATATTAGGCTTGGGTGGTGGTTGTGGAAGCTATTGTTCTCCCTTGAAAAACCTGCTGCAAATATAAATCCGTTAAAAACTGAACAATTTGAAAAGAGTACTGAGACAATAAAATACTCAATAGTCATACAGTTAGATTCAACTGCAAAAATCATTTCAAACATATCATAGCTTTACTATTAAATTAAAAGTTTTCCGATCAATTCATCTCAAATCCGAGTGTTGCTTTGATTCTCTACGTTACTTTTGGCACGATATCTTTCAAATCAACTTCAGTCTAATCTTCTACACATGAACAATCTCATTCTTGCATTGGCGACTAGTTAGTTTTGATAGATGGGTTGTAGTTCTTCAAATCTTAGAGATCTGGTTTAATCATTTTTTTTAATTCCGAGATCGCAAACTTTACAACCTTTTTTTTGCTTCTTCTCTTTGTTTAGATCTTCATTTCTGTTCCAAACTATTGATTATCGTTGTTGTCAGATTTCCACAATTACATTCTCCCTATGTGAAAAGAAAAACATTATAAACAGACTTACCACTTCTTTATTTGCTCTTTTTCTTCTTTGGCTATAAGCATATCATAATGTCACCCAAATATAAAAATTATTCTGTCATCAATTATCTTGCTTTCAACTATGCTGGATTTGCATGTGTTGCAATAATAGTTTTCCTTTCTTCTACTCAACCATTTTTTATCAAAGAAATCATTGGCATTGATCCCACTACTGCCACCACTTCCACCACTTCCACTAGCAAAAATTCAAAAGATGGGAAAATTGGACATATTGTTGGAGGATTAGGGTTCATTGATGAATTAACTGCCATGATAGTAGCACCATTATTAGGAGCATTGAATGACAATTTAAATTCAAAACAATATAATGGATCAAAATTAATTCAAAGTTTCAGTTTTATTATTATTGCCATTTCATTATTTGGATATGCTGTATGGTGTAAAAATCTTGTTCCAGATATGTTTATATTTCGAAGTATATTTGCCATTGGGGTAACTGGATGTATGAGTATGGTTACCGTCATACTCAATGAATTGACAATATCTGATTTTGAATTTTGGCGTTCAAATAAGCAAGTCACTTCACAATACATTCCTTTAAATCAAGAAGAAGAAGGTGATGATGGTAATGATGAGCAACAACAACATACTAGCCCAGACACATTAAAGAAGAATGGGAAATTTGCTGGTTTAATGGGAGTTTGTACTGGTTTGGGTGCCATATTCTCTGTTTCCGTTTTTGTTACATTGCCAATAAATTTGGGTATGAAAAACGCTTATTTGGTGGTAATGGGTTTTGCTTTACTCTCCTTTGCAATATTATTTTCCTTTTTGTATAATGTGAATGGCAAAGATAATACTGACAACAACGAAAACGACAACAACGACAACAACAATAACGACATCTCTACGAAAAATGAATCATACTTTCAATTATTGATCCATGGCTATGAATTTTCTAAACACAATAAACAAGCACAATTAGCATACGCTGGATCATTCGTTGCTAGATCAACTACAGTTGCCACTGCTATGTTTATTCCATTAATGGTTTATGAATGGTATTATACCATTGGACAATGTAAATCAAATAATGATAATGAATGGGCTGGTAAATTGACTTGTCATGAAGGTTATGTATTTGCAGCAATCTTATCAGGAGTAGCACAAACAGTAGCATTAATATCTGCCCCTATATGGGGTTATTTGGTCGATGCTAGAAGAATTGGGAAATGTAATACTTTGGGATTGGCAGCTATTGTTGGTATGATTGGTAATTTTGGTTTGAGTTTGATTCATTCATATTCTTCAAATACTTATAATCCAAAAACTTTTATCTGTTTCTTCATGATTAGTATTATTGGATTATCACAAATTGGTTTAATTATTAGTAGTATGAGTGTATTGAGTGGAATACCTAATGCCCATGATATTATGGGGTCATTGAGTGGACTCTACAGTTTCTGTGGTGGTATAGGTATTATGATTATTAGTTCTTTGGGTGGTTATTTAAGTGATCATTGGATATTGGGCCCATTTTTTATATTGGGATTGTTTAATGTTGCCTTGTTGGTAGTATATTATTCTTATTCTAGACAACAGAAATCAGGCAATCTTGTAGTATAGTTTTGACTTCGTATTTACGAGTTTTTGTTTTTTTTGTTTTTTAAATTAAATAAAACTAAATTAATTTGTATTACGTATATATAAAAGAATAAATAAATTAAAAGATATCATCTTCATGGAATCTGGATAACGAATTCGTTGAATTTTGTCGTCCATCACTAAAGATATTTCTTGGTCGGTACTGATGAGCTGGTTCTTCTGGTGCTTCATCTCCAGGCATTATAAACGAATCATAATCTGAAGGATGGAATTCTCCATCGTCACTAGTACTACCACTGCTGCTTTGATCATCGTCATAATGTGAACTGAATGCAGTATGTGGACGATAATCTTCACCACCACCTATAACACCACCAGCTATTGGGTATGATTCTTCATTGAAATTAAAATCATCAGGGTTAGCCAATGGATGACCATATGAACTCATTCTAGTATGCTTGGCTGAATTAGTACCTGAAGTAACACCAGCAGATCCATCGGCAATTGTTGAATTTCTAGCTGCACTTGAAGTATTATTATTACTTCTAAAAATCTGGTCAAGATTATTTGAATTGGTTACTCCTCGATAAACAAAATCATTATCAGTGTCATTATTATTACGACCAGTGCTTCCATAACTACCACCAGCTTGTCTTTCTAAATCATCACCATTACGATCTAATCTTCTGAAAATACCACCGGCACCAGCACCAGCACTGGCACCTGCGGCACCGCCACCAACAACACCCCCCAATAATTTCGAATTTGATGCATTAGATGTCCCAGACCCGGAATTACTAAAAATCGATTTAAACCATCCCATTTTAGAATTTTGTACCATGTTGTCACCAGCATTATCATGATAAATGTGTTTGTTGTCTTCTTCTTCCAATGGACTTTCATCGTCATCATCATCTAAATCACCACCATCACGACCAGCTATGAATTTATTGAAATCGGGTTGTTGATTGGTCAAGTTGTTACGTTTACGTTTTTTCAAATATAAGAAAAGTACCACCAAAACACCAAGGACAATAGATCCACCAATTGAACCCACTAATCCTCCAATAAGTTTTGAATTTCTCTCTACTGTGCTTTGTCCTGAATTACCGGATACTTCTGCTGATGTGGGTACAGCTACAACTGTTGTGATGGTAGTGTCAGGGTTCTTGATGATAGAAGTGTAGGACGATGTAAATGATGTAATAGAATTGCCTTTACTGGTGGTTGGTGAATCGGTGATAGAAGACGATTTGGACGTGGTTGTTGAACTTGATCTAGTTGAACTTTGTGTGGTTGAGCTTGATGATTGGTCAGTTTCAGAAGATGAAGAAGTTGACGTTGATGAATCTGAAGATGAAGAAGATGCAGATGTAGATGTAGATGAAACTTCTGATGATGATGGAATTGAACTTGTAGTGGAGCTAGAAGTAATAGTTGATGAACTTGAACTTGAACTAAAGTTGGAGCTCAGACTAGTAGTGGAGCTGGGGCTAACACTGGAACTGGAACTGGAACTAGCACTCGTGTCCAGACTAGTAGTGAAGCTGGAGCTGGTGCTAGAGATGGAACTCAGACTAGTAGTGGAGCTGGGGCTGGGGCTGAAACTAGAGCTGGTGCTGGAACTAAAACTACTACTGGCTGTTGTTGAACTTGAAAATGAAGTATTTGACGACAGTGAAGTATTCAGTTGAGTAGACAGAATACTGGAAGATGTTGTGGAGCTAGAACTGGTGGCTGATGACGAAGTTTCTGTAGTGGAACTGGAAAACGCTGTCGATGAACTTGAAGATGTGGTTGAGCTTGGGCTGCTACTAGCACTACTACTTGTTGTTACGTCGCTGGTGCTAGGTGTCAGAGATGATGAGCTTGATGAAGTGGAACTTGAAGATGTTGTTGTTGCAGAAACCAGTAAGCTTGTATCACTTGGTGAAACAAATGAGGTATTATTATCTGACATTGTTGACAGTGGTGCTTGACTTGTCGAAGTTGGTGATTGTGATTGCTGTGACTGTTGTGATTGTTGTTGTGATGGTTGAGGCTGCTGTGAAGTTTGTAAACTCTGTGACTGTTGAATACTTGTGGTAGAAGCCGGCTGAGTAGAAATGGAAGTAGTAGGTGTTGACATTCTTGAAGACGAATTTTCTGGTGAGGATGAAAAAGTTTGTGCGGAATTTGGGCTACTATTAGAAGTGAATTGTGAGGTTGTTGTCGTTGAAAAAGAATTTTGGTTAGTGCTCATTAAAGATGAGGTTTGTTGTTGTTGAATGCTTGACGACGAAGGTGCAGTTGTTGATCCTTGTGTTGTCCTTGATGAAAAAGATGTTGATGTAGATAATAAATCTGTTGAATTTTCTCGAATCTTTAATTGTAAAATCTTTTTGGGTTGATTTAAAATTCCCAACATCATCTCCTTACTTATTATAATATATATATTTAAATGAACCTGAAATTGTGATTTATAATTTAGTATTGTGTGTTGTTAGTACTACCACGGTGTGAATTATTAGGGGAGACGGAGGGAAGGGGAAGAGGGGGGCGCGGACACGAGAAGGGGGGGAATGTATAAATCTGTGGTGGTAAATCTGTGAGATCTGGTGGTGACACAATAACAAACAGGGAAAAAATAAACAATCAACACAGAAAAAAACTAAAAATAATTCAAACGAAAAAAAAGGAAAAAAGAAATTTTCTATTGTCTTTGTGTAACTTTAATTGAATTACTAATTAATTAATTAGTTAAGAAAAAAATAATAAATGAAATTCTTGGTGTGTGGAAATGAAGTGAAAGTAAAATGGTCTTAATTTTAGAACAATTCGTATGCACAAGGGATGAAAAACATAAACAATAACAAATTAAACGAAAAGTTTATACCCAAGTTTACAACGGGATTGGTCTGTTGATAGTCTTTAAGTTGTTGATTAAAGGATCTCTGATTCTCAACAACAACAACGGGTATGTTTGTTCTTGAAGTTTTAGTATTGTTCAAATAGAATTTGATTGTTCTTTCCTCGTACGTTCTTGCCGTGTGTTTGTCGTCGTGGTGTGGTTGTGCTGACGTAATAATGTAGTTGCGAAAATCCCTAAATGTGCGGGAAAAGAGAAATGTGAACTCCTTTTCGTCTCTTTACAATTAATTGGTGGATGATCTTCTTGATTATTAGTGCTAACAAATTATGAGTAAGTTGATAGTGAATGCTTTGATAAGTGATGCGTGTATACCTCTTGGTGTGATTTTTAAAGTGTAGAATCTGACTGAATTGTAAACGAATGTGTTAGTGGGAACAGTGAACAAGTTGGCACTAATTAAAATGAAAACGTGGTGGAATTGAAAACGAATATGATAAATATTAGTTAACACCTTGTTATGTATTGTAGATCTTGGGTGAGTTTGTCTGCACCGATTTTGAAAGAAGAGTGATTTATTAAATCGACTTCTATTTGTACAAGAAGAAGAAAGTTGTTTTCAGAAGATATTCAAACTAATATATATATATAATTACAAACAGAATAAGGGTTGAATATTTATGTAAAGTGGCCACACTCGATGACGGCTTTGATGGCATCAAGTCAAACGAGTAACAAAGTGATGGCCAAACAGTACAGCAGATGAGACAAGATTTGACTTTTGTATAAGGGATCAACTGAAAAAGAAACAATAAAATAATACAATATTAATTATTAACTGTATCTGTTCTGAAATCTCCTTGAAGAGTTACAAACTAACATACACAAAACACTTTTATCCGTGTTAATCTCTGTTAATTTGTAAATCATACATGAATTAAGAAATGAAATTTTCAAATAACTCATTATAAATATGAAATAAACACATTATTATGATTGCTCAAAACCAAACCCATAGTGTAACCACTATAGAATGAAGAAAATCCTTTTTTTCAACAACAAAAAAATGGAGCACTTGCAAATTATTCAAGGGATGTAAAAAAAAAGAGAGATTTTGCTTAGAAAATCTAATTTTTTTTTTATGTTTGCTTATCTTAAATAAAGCCTAATATGTACAGTGAATTTGTAATGCATTACACAGCTATTATTGCAACGATCAACATTAAAAGAAGTGTTGAATAATTACCAATAGTAGTAAAAGAATAACACGCATATACATATATAAATAGAAGCCGAAACGATTTACAGAATAAACAAGTTAAAAAAAAAAGAAAACTGATCAAACTATGAAATTGTGTACGATGTATCCAAGTAATACACAGAGTTTTTACCCACAGAGCCTAGTAAACTTTGCGAAAGGGGGAGCTGGATAGGTAAGAAGGTTAAATGGTTAGAATTTATTTTCCCTTCTTTTTACCAAGCAAAGTTTTTTAGACTTTAAAAAAAATAAAGGATCAAGAAAAAAAAAAGGTTTCTCCTTGACTATTGGAAAGCAATCTTATGATATTGTGTATTTTTGGTATAACCGACCATACATGAAAGCTTGTTTTTCGAGGAAAGAAATTTCCACCCAAATGTAAGAAGGTTTCCACTGAGATAACTGCTATTGTTGAGTAATTAATTGCTATTCAGTATTATAGACGTAGAAAAGATCTCAGAAACAAAGCTTTATAATACACATAATAAATAGAATAGGATGTTGTTGTCGGTCGTCGTGATAAAAAATCTGGAAAAGTAAGTTATAGAATCAACTTTGTTGTACTTTTCTCTCGTTTCTTTCTTTCTGATGATGCCAAAAACTTTATCTCCGAGTTCAATAACTTCACGCAAATGAAACTCTCAAATGGAACCCATGACAAATAACTAAAAAAGAATTAGCTTTTTTGTTGAATCGAACAGTGACACTAAAACTAACTGGAAAAAATTTTTTTAAGAAAAAGTGTTCGAGAAAAGGATGAATGGGTGCATATCCATCAATCAAATACATGGCAGATTGGTGATTTCTATTGTTGTTGTTGTTTTTCAAAAACATCACAAAATAACACATCAATGACCGAACAAACTATTGGTTCATTTAGAATCTTTCATCCCATCATTTGCTCTCTTCTTTCCTTGACAAAGCCCGAACAAGTGCTTATATATTAGTACTCTGCTTAAAAAGAATTAGAAAATATTGTTTTAAGAAAAATTAGTAAGTAGAGGTGGGATAGTTTTTCCGAGATGTATTTCCGCATTTTTTTGTTGGTTTTTCCGGTGCCACACAGTTTTATAATAATTATAGCTGCAAAAAAAATACCAGAGATTTATGAATCGTAGTAAGATGGGTTAGAAAATGCTTCTTTTATTAGGGAGTTTGCAAGTCGGAGACAAAGAGTAAAATTCTATGTCTCTAGGTAATATTCAAGATGTTTAAGAATGTAATGTTAGTCTCTCTTTTTTTTTGGTTAGAAATTTAAACTAAAATTGATAAGAATTGAGCTGCATGACAACTTCAATTAACCAAACTATCAATTGAGTCTATTCTTTTTGATTCAAGTAATGTGACTGATACACGAGAATCTCTTCAGGAACAGAGCTAGATTCTGCTTCTACCTGGTACCCTAATCACATACAACACTCTTAACAAGTTGCAAAACATTACATATAACTAATATCACTTATCTTTCATTATTTACACTCCTCTACATATCTCTAACTATGTATATAGAATTAGAAAAGGAAAAAAAATTAAAAATTAAAAAATTAAAATGAAAATCGAGATAGAAAGGAGTGAAATTCTGTAAATCAAAAATAATGGAAAAAAAACAACAACAATACTAAATCATAATAATATCAACTAGTCTTCCTCCCCCATCTCATATCTAAAAACAAAAGAAGACAAAAAAAAACACTTTGCCTTTATACCATATCTTGTTGCTTATTATACTTACTCTTCAACCAATCTTTGAAAGCAAATAATAACATTTGCCATCCCATAAATAAAGTAGTAAAACCTAAACTGATGTTCAAAGTAAACATACTTGTCAACCCATAATATTCAAATGACAAAATCACAGGGTCAGTCAGTTCCATAAAAATCAACCCACCACATAACAAACTAAAGCTGACAACTAATTCAGTAAATGGTCTACTTGGTCTCAGTAAATCTTTTGGTACTTTTGCATTCAACATTAACATCAAATAGGTGATAAATCTAAAGGCACATCCTAAAACAAACATATTACCCCATTGAACATGAACTTCAGTAGATAAACTAGATGCTTGTTGATGCTTGGACATTAATATACCGGTCCAGTATATAGTCACAATTGGGAAGGGGTTAGGACTAAAACCGGGACTAGCTTTAATAATAGTGTTGTTGTTGTTCGTGTTGCTTTGAAGTTCTTGTTGATTTTGCTCTTCACCTTGGTATTGATATTTCTCCATATCAGCCATTGCTTGTTCATAACGCCAATCTTGTAATTTTAATTCGGTGATAACACCACATAATCCACAACCAATGAAAATAAATGCAATTGAAGCGTGTTGCAAATCTTTTGGTGACCATTCACCTCCAGCATTGGCTAAATGTTCCAAAAAAATATTAGTTGAGCCATAAAATAAAATCAACGAACTTTCAATCATTTCCATTGTCCATAATCCTTTGTTTTGTAACGAAAACCAAAAGCTTTGCTTTTTGGTTCTATCAATAAATTTATGATTCCATGCCCAACCTTTATTAGTGAATCCACCACAATATCTTGATAATGATAATAATCCATATGCGAAAAATACCCCACCTTTAATGAAATGTGCTAACAAGTTGAAAACAGTATTACCTTTACCATAGCAACAGAATGTTGCAACGCCAGTTGGAATCAAAATCAAAAAATAGAAAAAGTGACCCCAATTGAGTAAATTAAACCCTATTTTGGAAATCTTGTGGAATTTTGTTTGAGCAACCCAAGTTCTAAACTTCATAACTTTATCATAAAAGTTTGACATCTTGAAAGATGATGGTTTTTCTGAAGGAATAACATCATCAGTCGATGGAGGGCTTATCATTGATTGTAATGATTCTTCATCAGAAGAATTAGCTCTCATATGTTGATTATTCAATTGGAAATACTTATTGCCATCCGATTCTCCTGGTTCAATGTTTTTGATAAAGGCAAAAATCAATTGCAAAATCGTGGTGACAAATAAAATAATTACCATGCTATTATAGGCATTACCTGGATATAGATCGGGAATTGAATTAATGAAAATCGAATAATTCAACAATGAAAAAACAATACAACTTGAATGTATTAACAACATGGTCATGTAGCTTTTACCCATATTTAAATTATTGAATATTAAACTTATTGGATAAAATACAAACACAGAAAACAATCCAACAGCAATATGCAAATATAATGCAGGACGATGAGCACTTTCGACAGTGAAATACGTAGTAGTATTGTAGTTCTCCCAGAATAATCTTTCTTGGGGCAACAATTTAGTCTGCAAAATAGGAACTCCATGCATATGTTTCATTACATGAGGAATTGGCACTAAAGATTCGGTTGAATTGATATTATCTGTGTTTTCAGTAGAAGTTGGCATACTTTCCAATGAATCAACATCCTCATTGTGGTGACTACCGAGCATCATATCTGAATGGGAATCCATATTCATATCAGCGAGTGATAAACTTGTGAAAAGGACTAGTAGTAAGGCAATTGGTTTCATAGTTGATACGTTGTTCGTTTCCTTGCTTGTTTAAGTGTATATGTGTATGTATTTCGGATATTCCGGTTTAACGAGATACAGGGTTTTTTCTAAGGGAATCAGTCTGCTAGGTGTATAAATGGATAGAAGGGGACGGCTAAATATTTCAACAAGTGATACAGATGATTGATTGATTGATTTTCAAAATAAATCGTAAAGAAACCAAGAAGTTAGAGAAATAAAGAGAAAGGCCAAAAAAACAAAAAAGAATAAAAATTTAGGTGTTGCCAGAATGATTATGGAATATATATACATATTTAAAGTATTAATCTATTGTGTCAAAAAAAAGTAAAAGTACAAGTAAAATCATACTTAACAAAAATAATAATTTGCGGGATGACTAAGAACAGAATTATTTCCGTGATGTTCTTTAACTAGAAAATCAAGAAAAAAAACACCTTTAGATTGCGCATAATTAAAAACGGAAATTAATAAACAACAACCGGCTACATAGAAAAAAAAAACCTCTTACTTCCGATGGCAACACTTACACACATACATTAACAATAAACGATTGATTCATAATCATTGATAGAAAAAGTGGAATGATTTTTCAATTACAGTAAAACTAGATTAAGGGATCCCCCCTAGCTCCCTCAAAGATTAAATGTGTTTTACTATTGTAATCTCATGCCGAGATAGCCATTTTCCTCTTGCTATATGAAGTAAAAAGGTTCAGTAATCTATTGCGGATAAGTAGCTGTAGTCAATTACAAAAACTGGATGACTAAAAAACAAACATATATAAGCCATTGGCCATTGGCCATTGGCCATTCCATTCAAATCAAATCGAACAAAAGAAAATACTCAACTAAAACGAAAAGTTGTTGTTCTAATTTAGCCTTTTTAAGTAATGTAATTGATTCGGATGTAATGGGAGTAAAGGGAAATGAGACGGTGACTGAAGGTGATGATGACAACCACTACAAATTTGAATTGCGCACAAGTCCACCATCTGATCGGCACAAGTTTCCAAATAATAAGAATGGGGGAGAGAGTTTTGGTAGAGCAAATACAATTTTCAATATTAGTAATAATAATGCAACAATCATCTTCTGATTAGTAATAGTAGTATGTGAGAAACATAAATTTTCAAATCCATTGGAAACCCTATTGTTGTTTCTTTACAGTTATAGCAGTGTTGTAGTTAACTGAAAACTAAATAGAATCCAGATTCACAATTGATGCTTTTGAATTGTGTTGCCAATTCTATACACCAGTTAACCAGCCAGTAGTTAATCTATGAACGGGCAAGTTTACTTCATTTTAGTACCGTTTTAAATAATCTTTTTGAATACACAAAAGACTAACTAGGTAAGATTATTACAATAATTGAGTCTTCATATGCAAGAGTAGTATTGAAAAAAAAACCACTCATCGGTAGTTTCGGAAAGAAATAGTAGAGGTTTTTTTTTACTTAGTTTAATAAATGTGCCGACCTCCATCAGCGTTTCTTAATTCCGGCTCAAATATCCGACTTCCGTCTTTCACAAATCAACTACTGACAACGAAATACTATTATGCTATCTTATTTGGTATTTCAATTGATCTAATAGTTGGTATTGCAATTGCAAACGGTTTCTACACTTCAAAGCAATTTGAGAACACGCCTCCTATATGATTTTTTTTAGTATACCTTCTGTCCATCCTTGCTCACCCTTGAATGACCTGTCTATCCGGAATTCCTAAGTGTTTCTTACATCCTTTGAATAAAGCGAACTAGATACAGCAATAATCAAATACTGCATGTCTTGTTTTAGTGTGTTTGTGCTTTATTGTGTTGCAATTCCGGTTCTCACATTGCAAAGACTAATTGGCAACTATCAAAGATAATGTATAAACAATAACATCATCCGGCTGTACTATCATTCCAAATGACCACCTATTGTTGATACATGTATGATAAGAAAAGGTTGGCATGCTTTGTTGATAAAACTTTCTCTATTGTCTTCTTTAGTCTCTAATATATATATATAAGTAAAATAATAACTATGTATAGTTGTTCGTCCCAACACTCTCTATATTTAATGATTGTTTTTTCATGTTTTATAATGAAGGTTCTACTCGTACCACACTACTATAACGCATTCTTTCTTGTCAAATAATCAAATCTAGAATAAGTGTATCCAATAAATGGTAAATCTTCCTTTGGATTCTTTCTGCCGCCTCCATTCTTAGCATCCAATTCACGTTGTTCCATAGCTTTACTCATAGCTGGATTATCAGGAACACTGGCCAAATCATCAGTAGGGAAATGTCTAGTATCAGTCATTGAACTCAATCGAGGTACAAATGGTGCTTGAACATCCCTTATACTATCCCAGTCAACTCCTCTGAAAAATGGATGTTGTTTGATTTCTTCAGCACCACCATATCTACCGATTCTATTTTCGGCAGAAGTTAAAAATCTTTTGATTAAATCTTCAGCTTCTGGTGACAAATGAACATCTTCAGGAATTTGGAAACTTTCTTGCCAATTCAAGATTTTTCTATATGTGTCATGAGGATTTTCTGAACAAAACGGTGGCCAACCAATCAAACATTCAAACATAATGGCCCCCAATGACCACCAATCACATTCTTGTCCATAACCTTGATGAATGAAAATTTCCGGAGCAATATAATCAGGAGTACCAACAGTGGAATACGCCATCAATCTACGTGATTTTCTCCATGTTTGCATGGTTTGTCTATTGGACATAGTTAAATGAATGGCGTCCACCATCACCGAGTTTCTTCCACTTGTTAATTGGTTAGGTTGTAAATGAGTGTTTGAAGGTTCCTTTTCTAATAATTTATTGTAGTAATTTGAGTCATGAGTTTTATGGAATCCAGTAGATAATCCAAAATCACTCAATTTGACATGACCACGATTATCGATTAAAATATTATCCGGTTTGATATCACGATGAATAAATCCTAATTTATGAATGGCTTCAATGGCTAAAACACATTCAGCTATATAGAATCTTGTGATATCTTCAGTAAATACTTCCCAACGTATTAACATAGTCATTAAATCACCACCAGGCAAAAATTCCATAATCAAATACAAATATTGTGAATCTTGGAAAGAATAGTATAATGCAACAATCCAAGGGGAATCACTACCTGCCAAAACATCTCTTTCTGCTTTGACATGCGCCAATTGATCCTTGTTAAACATTTCTGATTTTAATAATGTTTTCATAGCATATATTTTCCCAGTATCTTTCTTTTGCACTAATCTAACTTCACCAAAAGCACCTTTACCAATGACTTTGACGGTATGGAAATCTTCTAATGCCAATTTTGTTCGTTTCAATCGTAAAAATTGTGATTCCTTTTTCCCTAAATTTTGTAATTGACGATTCTTACGTTCTTCTGAAGATCCAATATCTTCATTGGCAATTTTATTTTCTAACTCCAATCGTCTTTGATTTCTCTCAATGGCATGGCTCACTGACAGAGTATAATAATTTTCTAATGTCAATTTAATTGAAGCTGCTTTATCTTGAGTAGTCTTTGATAACAAATTTGGCTTTCTTTCGAAATAAACATACTTGGTATTTGATCCAGTCATATCGGAATTGGCTGCTTCAGTTGACACCAGTTGATTAGCAACTGCTCGACTCTGTTGCGGCTGTTGTTGCTGTTGTTGTTGTTGCTGCTGCTGCTGGAATATTTGCTGCTGTTGTGGCTGTTGTTGTTGTTGCTGCTGTTGTGGTTGGAATTGTGGATGTTGTTGAACTGGAGGTGATGTATCACTAGTTAATGCGGTTGGCAAGTTGTTGACAGAATGGTTTGACAACAACGAGTTTTGGCCACTGCTTATTTCAGAAAGATTAGTACTACTACCATTACCCAACTGAGTGAAAGTCGATGCTGGTGGTTGGAAATTCATAGAATCCATCGATGTGAATCGTTCAGTATTGTTAGGGTCAACATTAAGATGATTATCAAAACTTTCCAGCTGAGCAAATCGAGGTGATGGCATGAATGCCGACATTTGCGGCTGTTGTCTAATAGGAGATCCGTGATCCAATTGAACTGGTGGTTGATTAATGAGTTCCGACGTATCTTCATCCATGTAACTATCATCTTGTTGTAACTGTGCTTGGTTTTGTTGTTGATATGCTGCTTGTTGTTGCTGTAGATGATAACTTTGCTGTTGCTGTTGTAACTGGTGCTGCTGTTGTTGTAGCTGCTGTTGCTGTTGCTGTAACTGCTGTTGTTGTTGCAAATGTTGCAAATAAAGCTGTTGCTTCTGCTCGTCTGTAAGCTGATCGAAATTCATAAGATCTATAAAACTCTATTTGATCTTTTAAGGTATCTCGAGAAAATCAGTTATTAAAGTCTCTTGGTGGCTATTACTTTTCAGTTTCTTTTATTTTCAAAAACTATTAATACACCTTTCAGGACACACTTGTCAAAAAATGAATCGTTTCTTTTTGATTGATACAAAAGTTCAAACTTGTTGAATTGAATTGAGTTGAATTGAAATAATAATGAATGACAAACGGGTATGAACGATTTATAATATCTTGGATGAAAGAAAAAATGAAATAATAAATAAATAAATAAATAAGTAAAAAGAATGAATGAGATAAAATGTAGTAAAATGTTGTGATTTATAACAGAGGTTTCAGGAAATTAACCGATTTTTTCTTTTTTTTGGATTTTGGATTTTGTCGTGTTGATTTTGAGTGTGTTGAAAGGTTGTACTTTTCATTTTCTTTCACTTTAAATTGCGTGTATTTTTGTTGACTTTTTTTTTCTTTTGCCTGTTTTGAGAAAATGTCAGATTTACTTGTGTAAGTCAAGTTTTGTTGTTGTCTACCAAAATGCCATTCATTGTACAGTTGACTTGGTCCTTAACTTTTACTACCGTTGCATCTTCATACTATTGCCAAGCATTATGGAGAAGTAGGCATGTGTAGAAAGTAAATCTATGCAGCAAAGTATACTCTGGTACTTTTGATTCTACTCTTTACATTTGAAAGGGGTATTTCGCCGCATTTTTTATTGGCAATTTCATTGAATTATACTACAAAAATAATTACATTCCTGATACTCCCTCTAATGGAAAGTAGTTGATGATGGCTCTCTTTGAGGAGTCGACCTAGTCATTTTTCAATATTAATATAAAATATGTATTTTCACTGTAAAAGATATCAATTCATTAAAAATAACACTATTAAAATTGTAAAGCTTGACCTTTTTGTTTTTTGTCACCACCCAATTCGAAATGTTTACATCTTTTCAATGGTAATTGAGCCTTGGTTTTACAGACAACACATTCCAATCTCAAAACAACTTTTTTGGTAGTCTTGGCTTTCTTGTGGAAAATTTGTTTGGTTTGACCACCATAACCGGATTGTTTTCTGTCATATCTTCTTTTACCTTGAGCGAACAAAGAAGCTTTACCAGCTTTGTATTGGGTAACTTTGTGTTGGGTGTGTTTACGACATTCTTTACCTTTACAGTAGGTCTTTCTAGTTTTTGGAACGTTAACTATAACAAAAGAAGATTGTTAGTATTTCTATGATCACAGGAAATGGTGCCAAATAGTTGGCTATTTCTTTCGACAATTTGATGTTTCAATATCTCTCCTTATAAAACTCCATCTTTGATAATATTGACTTGTTTTCTTAATTGTCATAAGAAACCTGGATAGGTTTGATTGTTTGAACGCTATCCCAGAAAATTCGTTTCAATGTTGTTTGGACAATTTCCACTTTTCATCTTATCCCTTGACAAATCATTCTTATTAAACACATGGCTTTACACTCTATCAAAAACACCATTAATCTCTTTGTATTGGAGGAATATCTTGTATCTCATTGTTGAATATTGCTATACTGGAACATACCCATCTTGTCTATGTTGTCTTCGAAAGTTACTAGTGAACTAAGATATGTATGTAAATTTTTTTTCAAAGAAAAATCTCTTTTCTCACAATGGAGGTTGAGTTTGTTAGTGCGTGAGAATAACCAATTGAAAATTGTGCATGTACACGCTCACACATTAATTTTTGTTCACCTAATTAAGTTTTTTTTCTTCCCTCGTTGTTGTTAATCACACTTTCCAGCTCTTTTTTTTTCGCTTCTGTTTTTCACCGCACAAATTTTAAAGCATCAATCAATTATATACAGGCATTAGGGCTAGAGCCCTAAACCAAGAAATTCCAAAAGTCTCCTGTTTTTTTTTTGCTATCATTTCTGCTTTGGTAGCTCCTTCCAAATTTGTATGATCCGACCAGCTGCAAAATATCAAAACACAAAGAAGGACCAACAAAAAAAATACATCACAATTACATGAATAATGGAACATCAAATTAAATAATTACTATACATAGAAACAAAAAACAATATAAAACGGACTTTGACATAAATGCAGTTGAAACTAAAAGGGGTGTTGTTTTTTTTTTTTCAATCATTACTCACCATATCAATTGAGAGTGACAGTTGTAGTGATTGTTGAAGTTAATGTAGTGGTTTCTTCAGCATCATCAGTTTCAGTAGCATAGTAGTAATCATAATTGACAAAACAAGTACCATCAGAAGTGACAGTGGATATGTTTTCAATTATCCATGAATCAGTTGTTTGTGAGCTCACCGAACCAGTAATTGTAGGCCCACTACTTTCTGTAGTATCATTAATAGCAGTTTCCGAAACTTGAGCTAAAGTTGTAGTTTGTTGTGAAGATGATAGCAAAGAGCTAGAAGTTGATGTTGTTTCAGGTGGAACTGGGGTTGGGGTAGAAGTTTCTTGTGATGAAACCGGGTTCTTAGCAACAGGAGTTGTGGTAGTAGCGACAGAGGTGGAAGAAGTTGAAGTTTCTTGTTCCACGGGACTTTCTGTAGGGGAGGACTTAACTTCATTTTCGCTATTAGGAATAACATCAGCTGCAGAAACTGGTGTAGTAGCAACTGTGGTATAAGTATGAGGAACTCCATAAACGGTAGAAGTGACAGTAGCAGTATACCTGGTAAAGGTTTCAGTACTGGTATTTATCAAATAGTTTGTTGTTGTACCCGTTGCTTCACTGATGGTTTGAATATCAGTTTGGGTTTGTTGCACAGTTGTTTTCACTTTGACAACAACAACGTTACCACGTTTACCATTAGTGGGAGCACCTAAAACTTGACAAAATAAGGAAAATGGTAACAAATAAGCTGGAATTAAGTTGGAAATCTTCATGTTGATATTGTTAAAGGAACGACTTGAGTTGAATAATGAACGGCTAAAGTAGGAATAATATCAAATGAATTGAATGAAATGAAAGAAAAGTGGGTATTATAAATAGCTAAATGAAGCTTTGGGTATTAAAGGAACGTGGTAAAAGAGAATTGCAAAAAAGCTAAAAGGAAAGAATGGGTGAATGAAACGCTATAATAAATGAACTGACTTGGTCTGTACTTTAAAAAAGAAATTGGAAAAATAACGAATTGGTATCGGTACATGTCTGGAAGGTAGATATATATACTTTTCTATACCGTTTTCCCAACGGACATTTTGTTCAACAACGAATATTCGGTACTTCAACAATCTCACGATTGCTGTATGCTTCTTGCTGGTTGATATTCCATTTTCATTTCAATCTTATTGTTGGGAACAAAAACAAAAACTAAAATGAGCCAAGCTGATATAATGTTGCACTTTTGTTGATGACTTTAGAGATGAAATAATACTTCTTGTCTCATTATTATTTGTCTTAACGTTAAGATAATATGCTATACTTTATTTTGTTTGTTTTCTCGTTTTTGTGTCTGAAATATTGACACAAAAGAAAAGAAAAAATTAAATAGTGTAAATGCAAAGGCTGGTTGCGAAACACTATTTGAGAACAAAAAATAAACTACAACCGATGGCGGATGAGTAATTACCATGTTGCCGGAGAAATTTTATGCAAACTGACAATGAGTGAATGGACGGAAAGGTGTCGGGGAATTTTACGTATTACATGTATCTGCACATCATATAAATGATTATCGTTTTTGATCGATGAACAATATCGATGCTAATAGTGCTATAGCAATGTCAATCCCAAGATTTTCGAACAATCATCTTCAAAATGAGATACTACAAATATTTAATAACCACAAAAGACATGGAATAAGAAAATTAAAGTGAATTAGACATTTCTTAATTAGTTTGCTATTGGTAACCAGCCCGATTTTAGTGGCTTTCTATGAGGATATTGTTGAATTTGTAAGAAATGAATGGCGGAGAGAGGCTTCTAATCTGGAATTCTGTTCTTGGAGCAAGTTTGTAGTGTTCTTTTGACGTCACCAAATGCTAATTATGTATATTAATCTTGCATGGCAAATGTATGTTCTCAAACAGAAAAGGCTGTTGTTTCAATTGAAATTGCTATAAATAGACTTTGACGAAAATATCAAATAGTATTGTCAATAAATGAGTTCCAGTTTGAAAAGTGAACGTTAAGATTGGGCGTATTTCTGGAATGTGCAGTTGTTCATTTTTTTTGGGGTAAATTTTACCGAAATTTGTAGTGAATGCGATTTATAGATAATAAGATGACAAGAACTTACCAACAAAAAAGACAAATCAATGAATAAAGTTGAGTAACAGTGTTACATCTATCAAGATTTACAATGATCAGTTGTTCTACCGTTGCAACATCGAAAAGTATCTGTTAGTTGGATCTGATGTGAGGTAGTACTACTAAATCATCAACATTCTTATCGGAAACTGTAAAGGTAAAGTCTAATTTTTTTTTTCTGGTGCAGTTTCCCTCGCTCGCCGGAAATCGTAGTCCGGAATGTACATTGCTCGTAATGTATGATAAATGAATTGCAGCATATGCTATGGTTATCAAACCTCAAACTCTACATAATCACTAATTTGGTAAAAAAATGTATGGAGTTCGCTAATGCAATGTCTTCTCAATATTTAAAAAAACTTTCAAGTAACCCCGGTGTTAAAAATACTAATATAATCCTGCCTCTTTTGAAACGATTTACCAAGAACTCCAGCTGAGCATAGCCTCAACAAACTATAAAATTACGCTTTTTTCTTATTCAAGAGCTTGCCTATACTCAGTACCCATGGCCAGAGGATAATGTCAAGAAACCCTAATTGTGAATTCTCTGGTTCACCTGTTTTTCTAAGGTGCCACTTTATTTTTATACTTTCGTCACTTCAATCCAATTCATTAATAATATCATCATCACCGAGAAAAAAGCAATTCCGGAGAGACCGGAAAAACGAAGAACATTTTTTTTCTAATCTTTATGTTCCCTCATAGTAATTTCTAGATCTGTCATTCTAATAGATAGATGATCGAACTGTCTTGATAAACTATTCCTACACCGAGATTTCTGACCAATTGGCAGCTGACTATTGCAACATGAACAACTCATTTATACTGAAAGCAAGTCCTGATCACAGTTCTGCAACAGTAATATCGGGAGAGTCTCATCTACAACAGCAACAACAACATCATCAAAATGAACTAGATACAGTAGTTACTGCAGCTCAATTACAACAACTCAAACAGGGCACATCTAATAAGCCATTACCTACAGAGCAAGAACAAAAAAATACAATATTGACACAACAACATGTCAGTTCAAGTCAACAACATCATACATTTATGGAACCATTATCACAGTCCTCATTAGTAAAAAACACTCCAATCAAATCTGAGCTGAAACGAAAGAACAAACCAGGGAAGAAATTTGGTGCCAAGAAGAGGTCTTGGGTATGGACATGGTTTGATCAAGATCTACACGATACCAACATTGCCAAATGTACATATTGCAATAAGGTAATTATAAGATTTGCATCAGATAAAGGGTCACCGAAGAAATTACTTGAGCATTTGAAAACTCACAAAATAAATATAAACTCAATCAATTTTGCTCGACCAGTACCGATAGATGGGACTGGGATGACTTATTCTAGTTCTGGCCAGCCGTTATCACAACCTCTGCATAATGGCATTAAAAAAGAACCAGGAAGTAATCAAACTCATACTTCTCAGCTTTCTGACCTATCATTACAATTGGCAAGTAGCAGGGATACTGACAATAAAGAAAGCTTAAACGGAACTTCTGGTCCTGGTCAGCCGTTCAACTCATCCAGGTTTCGTATAAATGTGGTTAAATTTCTTACTGAAAACAAATTATCTATGGATGTCTTGAAATCAAACTCTTTTCGACAATTGGTCTATGATTTGCGGCCAGAATCAGTTAATGATATACTGGAAGTAACGAGTATGTATGATGCATTTCTAGAATGTACTCGATACAGTCCTGCTGAGCCGGGAAATACCGACTCTAATTTAAGAGTTAACGGAAGCAATACATGAGGGTTAAAGTTTTATGATATAACAAAGCTAATAACAACATATGTATGCCCTACAAGTTTACTAATGCCTGAATTACGAAATATTTATTGTAGTATATAAATGTATATTATGCATTATAACGAAAATTCTTGAATGTTGTCGACCATAGCGTCAATACTATTTACGTGTGATAGATCCAGTCCAAAGTTTCCTATTACAGGAGTTTCTCCTCTACCATAAAGAACATTTGGGGTTGGTCTCTCACTATCAGACATAACAGGAGTTATCGTAAATGATGATGATGTATGATCATTGTATGTAGGAGGACTTAAAGTGCTCACGTCCTCATAGGTTGGAGGTACTTCATCATCCCACGCAATTCCCAATCCTGATCTTTCGGTAACTGGCAATTTAAACTGCATACGCAATACTCTTGCGGCCCCAGTAGGCACACCCATTTGAACAGGACCACTAGATGAGGATTTACCACCATCGTTTGAGACAACACTGGATCTGGATTGAACTGGAGCCAAGTCCTTAGATGTCCCTGAACCTGCTCTTTTCCTCTCCAAATTGTGAACCAATTCTTCTGCAATCACCACTTCGACAATCATTGTATGGCTAACAAATACTCCCAATGTTGGATCATCAATATCGCAGGAAAAATTTGCACCTTTTTTAGTATCCAAAACAATAGGTGCATCTTCGCTACTTAACATATTTATATGATTGATCATCCCGGTGGAACAATTGGTTGTATTGATATTTGCCACCAACTCAATTTTTCCCCGTCCTGAGAAATCCGATTTCCAACCCGATTTGATATCTCCATAACTAACTGTTCTTGTTTCTTCTAAATACAAATGTTTATCAGTGTCTCTAGGTTGTGGGGTTTGGATCGAAGGCTGAACTGATAAATCCAGTTCATGTGTAGTGCTGTTTCTTTGATTCGGATTAACGAAATCCTCGATAAAATTCTCGTGTGCGTGTGAAGGCCCGCTTCTAATTGTTTCTTCAATGTCATGTTCAGCATCATTTAGTGGCTCACTGTCAGGGATGCCATCATCTAAATTTTGTGGTTGTGACTCCAAATTTGATGGACTGGTCATCAATGAGATATTAGTCAACACTGTACTATGGTGCATGCTTGAGGTTTTGGTACCGGTTGTGTGGGGCAAATTTGCTTTGGAAGATTTACTATATGCTTTTTCAACCATTTGTAATTTGGGAATATGCTTTTCACAAGTGTATGCCCTCACTTTTGTATTCTCTTCGATTCTCCAACTCAACTTTCTCATCCTCCAACGCCTTTGCTGTGAACTACTCACTATGTTGTCTATTTTAAGTTCTATGGGGAATGTCGCCTTTGGATAGATAACATTGGGTAAAACAGCATTTGTTGTTACTTCTGTAGGTGGGAAGATCCTGACCGAATTTCTATCTGGGCCTCTGATAATCAGTCGAGCAATGTTCACTGGTATCACTAATTTCTTCACTTTCCCATCAGTGTCTGTTACAACTGCCACAAGCTCATACTTTATAAATGATTGTGAATGCAATGACCCCAATTTTGAGGTCGGTGGTAATGACCCAGGTAAGAGATGAGAAAAGGGATATGCATGTTCACCTGGTGGGAAACTCGTTGCTACCGTCAATATATCCCATCTTGCCAAGTCTGTAACACGTGTATTGCACTTCTTACAGCCTGACACAGAAGAAGAGTTGGGTAAAGTGAATGGTTTTGTATATTGCATGGTTTGAACAAGTGATAGAGTGACATTTTCCAACTCAATACTATCTTCATTCGTTAGTTTCAATATTCCGGATATTATCGACCCTGTGCAATCACCAGGAGCTCCGTATAATACTATAGGTGGAGATTCAATGTTGATGGATAACGTGTATGCAGAATGAGGTGATTGATTCACCGATTGTGGTGGGGAGGATGAACTCTTCGATACCTGGGAAGTTCTGGAACTCACCGGAGTTATTGTTGTCAGTGCTGATGATGATTTCTTCGTCAGATGTTTATCTGAAGATATCTGCAACACTCTCGCAAGTAAAGACATGTTAAGGTTTGCCGGTAATTGTTGTGAAAATTATGCTTTTTAGGCTGACGATAAAAAAAAAATCTACAAAAAATAAGATTGATGTGTAATGGGAACGTTATCAAAGTAAATAAGTGTGGTGCGACAACAACGACAGCCAGAAAAAAAAAAATAAAAAGCCTTGATTTTAATATAGTCGGCAGTTTTCCTAAATTGTAATTATCCAAAATTCCACTATCTCTGACTTAATATTATTGTAGCATTACTTTTTAGCTTTGCTTTGAGAAAAGGATTGTAGTGGAAGGTGAAGTTTCAAGTTAATGACTATTGTATCACTAATTATATGACGTATTATTTGCAGGATGTTTAAATAATAGGAGACCCGACCAGTTTCCTTTCTTGATATTTCAATTATTACCGAGCCCTCTCACGTGACATATGATTATTTATGAGCCACTGTTTTGCATCTAGGCACTAACTAGGCAATTAAGACCGGTTGATATATTGAACTTCATTATTATTTTTTCATACATCAAATATTATAACAAGTGTGAAGTAAGTTGTATTATTGAGTCAGCTTCATCTTCGAAATACCATCTTTTTATGTGGGTTCATAAATAACAATTTAAGAAGGATGGTTTAGTCTTATTCTATTAGCTATCAATCACTGGTCGTATTTTCCCAATCGTCCTAGAGGATTAATATGATTCTCGCCGCATTATTCATTTATTGAACTTATATTTACCAATGAATTAGTTCAATTGCTTGACAATGTTCTTTATTAGCCACTTGCTTGTCAGCAACAATTGAGTGGGAATTCACTTCCCTCTTGAATAAGCTCACTGTATTTCATATCAATTGATTAATTGGGGGCCAAAATAGTAAAAACTAACATGAGCTGTGTGTTGTTTTAATGCAGATCATTGGAAAAATAAAATGGGAAAAGTTTTCCATCAATAATTTATCCTTAACTGACCAACCTAGGAATTAAAATTAGAAACAGCGGAGGAACCATGAGTTTAGTCAATATTGAATAATGGCAAAAGAATAAGTTTTTGTTCTAACATCTTTCTGAAACCTCACACTGTGTAGAACCACTTAATCTCATCGCCAAGACATTTATGCTTAATTTATAATTGAATATTTATTGCAAATTACCTACTTTTCCATTGACATGGCCCATGTGTCCCTCAATTATATTATCAGATTTATGGTTCTTCTTAATTGTTTTTTTGTTTTACCAAGAAAACAAGAAAAAAAAATAGAAAAAAGAAAACTAATCCGAGTATCGATTGAAATTAGTTGTTTTGTCAATTAGGGGTACTTTAACCCAAGATTTCGAAAAGTTCATTAGAATTCAAGCAGTTTCAAATTGGGGATCCTTAAGGGATAACCCCCAAAAACGTAATTAAAATATAACTTCAATACAATACCTTGATCTTCTTTCATTTTTACAGCATTACTAAGTATCTGACCTATATTTTGTTATACTAAGTTTTTGCCAATTAAATACATATCCGGTACCAATTTCCTAATTTTCTCGAAAATTAAAGTTACAACTCAATTTAATTAAATTCGCATCTAATTAAGTAAAACCAATAACAATAACACTGCATTTTATCTGAAAAATTTCTTGTCAAAAAAGAACCAAACCAAACCCAAACTAACAATAACTCTTTCGAGGTAATAATAACTGCAGCATTTATGGGGAGGAGTATGTTTTTTTCTCCCTTTCTTTCTACCCCATGTGGTTCAGAAGGTGAACGATTTTCGCAACCAGTATAGTTGTTGAATGTACTTTCATTGTATTGGGACAAATAATTGTATAAATAGTGACTAAAAGTCATCAATTGTGCAACCTTGTCTTGATAGTTTCCTCTCTCTACAAAAATCTCATTTTCCAATCATCATCAATTCCTCCTTGCTAAAATGGCTTTTATCTTTCCAAAATTATTAAACCTTACCACATTGGCTTTGGCCGTATACTTATACTTGTTCACCACTGTTGATGCTGCTCCTGTTGATAACTCTAAACCTAAAAAGAAAAACATTATTTTGTTAATAGGTGATGGGTTTGGTCCAAGTGGTGTCACTTTAGCTCGTCATTATAAACAAGTTAAAAACAACTTGTCCCCAAGAGATCTTTTATTCATGGACTCATTCTTGATTGGTGCCCAAAGAACATCATCCAATTCATCTTTTATTACTGATTCTGCTGCTGCTGGTACTGCATTAGCCACTGGTCACAAAACCATCAATGGTCAAATCTCAGTTGATGTCAATAAGAAACCAGTGGGTGCTATTGGTGAAGCTCTTAAATTGTTGGGTTACACCGTTGGACTTGTTGTCACTACTTCAGTTGGTGATGCTACTCCATGTGTTTGGGTCAGTCACGCTGAATCAAGATCCGACCAAGATCTTATTGTTGAACAAATGGTTGGTCAAACTCACCCAATGGGTCCAGTCGCTGATTTGATTATTGGTGGTGGTAGAGACTGGTTTATTGGTCTTGACCAAGGTGGTAAAAGAAGAGATAATAGAAGTTTGATTGAAGAAGTCCAAAAGAATGGTACTTGGACATATGTTGGTGACAGAGCTGGTTTTGACAGTTTGGACAAGGGTAAGAATGTTTCTTTACCATTATTGGGTTTATTTGCCAAAGACAACTATCCATACAGAATTGACCGTAAAGATTCTGAATATCCTAACTTGGTTGAACAAACTCAGGTAGCTTTGAATGCTTTAACTGAACACACCAAGGATAATGATAAAGGTTTCTTTTTGATGGTTGAAAGTTCCAGAATTGATCATTCTGGTCATGAAAATTGTGTTCAAGCCCATGCTCAAGAAGCACTTGAATACGATCAAGTTATTAACTTGGTTCACAACTATACCAAGAATGCCGATGTTGATACCGTTGTTGTTGCCACAGCTGATCACGAGACTGGTGGTCTTGTTCTTAACCAAAAAACACCAAATGATTTCAAAGTTGTTTTTAATGCTACTCATTCTGGTGAGTACTTAGCTAAACAAATCTTGACTTATAAAGAACAAGACAAATTAGCTGATTTTGTCAAAGAAACTGTTATTGAACAAGGTTTGGGATTGACCAACTACACTGACGAAGAAGTTACTAGACTCGTTAATATTGCTCAAAAGAACTCTACTACTACTGCCACCACTCTTGGTGTTGCTATTGCCAACTTGACTTCCTCAAGAGCCAAAGCTTACTGGGGATCTCTTGACCACACTTCAGTTGACGTTGATTTGTACGCTTTTTCCAATGCTGATTATCTTCAACAAAAAGTTACTAATGTTAGGGAAGGATTGGCTGGTTTCCACGAAAACACTGATTTCAGTGTCTTTATCAAGTCAATTGAAGATATTGATTTAGACAAAGCTACTGAATTAGTTGCCAATGTCAGAACTAAATATTAAGTGAAGTTGATGTATTGTTTTACCGGAATGATCACATAACTTCCCATACTGGGGACTTGTTCCTACATTGTTTGATATCAATAACAAAAAAAAGCACTCATACACAAATTATGTGCTACTTGCTTCCGTTGCCCTTTTTGATTCTTTTTATATATATTTTTTATTGTTTTTACAAAAATTTAGTCTTTTTTCTTCTTTTTTAACCGAATATCCCCAATTATTTTACTTTATAAAGTGATTGAACATTATTGTTAACATTTGCTTGCGTTGTAGAATTAGTAAATTTCAGCTTGTTTTGTGTGTGTGTGTTGATTAAATTAAATTTGTATTCACGCGACTGATATTTCGATGTGTCAAAAATAATTAGACCTAATAATATGTTGTTGTTGTTGTTGGGCGGTAGTTCTAGTTTTTTTGCGCTTGCTAATTTCATTGTTTGTTCCTGTTGGTTGTTGAAATTTATATTCAATGTTCTATTTTCTTTTTGGTGCACTCGCACACTACTTGACTCTTTAAAAAAATTTTCTCTTAGTATTGCACCAAAATTTTTTGTTACTTTAAGTATTTTCAAACAAGTTGAAAACTGCAAACTAGTCTTTCATTTTCCACTTAAGGTACAACTTATACAATCCCTATGATAGAGGTGTTAATAACTGTAGTACCTGCAGTTCTATGGCTTTTATACAGATTTTTTCTGGTTCTACAAACACCAGTAGAAAAATTGATTGAAGATTTGAATATCGAGATTCCTCATACCCCAATATTATGTATCGATTCCATTTCTGAAAGATCTATTGTGATTCATTGGGATATTGAAATTAAATTCGATGAAAACTTGTATTATGTGATTGTGGTGAATGAACAAGAGGCAGCGACATTGACTTCTACGTCTTGTAGATTGAATAATTTGACACCCCATCAACTTTATCAGATTGAAATTATTGCTGTGAATTCAATAACCAATTTCAAATCACAATCCAAGCCAGTATTTGTTCATACCTCCAATGACAAAGAACTAGATGGGATTGTCAATGTTGATCATTTGGAGACCGAGATCAAAGAGATCGAACCTATTAGTGGGACCTTAGATCAATCAGCATTGGAAACCATAACCATAGACCAAATCAAGAATATCAAAGATTCAAATTTGTTGAATGATTATATTGTCAAATTTCAAAATGAATTGGCCAAGACCAACACTGAATATAAACAATTTCAATCGAGTATTTCTCAAGAACATGAAACTTTACAACGAGATTTGAGTCATCACAAACGAGAATTTGAAGAGGAATCGGATAACAAACTGAAAAAAGACCATGATTTAAAATCATTGGAAAGAAAGAAAGATAATCTTTCATTTCAAAAATCAAAACTAACGACTCAATTAAATGCATTAAAAAATACCCTTTCATTATTTAATACAAAATTTGAAGAGAATGAAAATAAAATCAAAAAATTACGTGAAAAGAACACTCATGCGTTGAATACAGAAGATCAAGAAAAAACAAAAATTAAACAAGAGGTTGATTCAATAAAACAGAAAATATCCAATACTAAATCGGATATGGAAAAAACTGAAGAAAATATGAAACTCATTGCATTAGAAAGAAAAGAGTTAATTTCTATCTTGAACCAATTAAAACCACTTATAGATGCATTCAATCAAGCGGGGAGCTCCAATACACAATCAGATAACAATGGTGTATCCCAATTACTGCCTTCGTCATTATCATCGACAACAACAGCCAACACCACATCCGTTTCCAACACTTCTACAACAGCAACAGCAACAAATAACACTGCCACATCAGTTTTCAATAGAGACGGCTCGTTGTCCAAAAATGCATTTGATGCAATTGTAAAGATAATTCAAATTGTTCCTTCCTGGCAAGATGAAATTATGCATGAGATCAATCAATACCAAGAGTTTGAACAGAATTGGAAAGAAGCATTTAGAGCCGAGATCAAGAAATTTGTATCTATTCATCAGGCTTTAGAGGTTGCAAGAATGAATTTAGATCAAAATTATCAACCGGTAAAGATGACAGAATATCAAGCTTCAATAGAATTTGGAGGCTTTAGTAATGCTTTACCAAAACCAAAATTTAATGGTAAAAGAAACTTATCGCCAACTGAAGATCATTTGAAACAAAATAACAATTTCTATAATTACTATGGCAATGTTTATTCAAAAGAGGAATCAGATGGTGAATTGGGATCACCACATTCTCAACAACAAGTACTCTTGAAGCAACAGCAACAGCAGCCACAGTCACAACAACATCAACCACTGCCACCGCCAATTGCTCCTCAAGTATTATCCAACAATGATTATTTACCAAACAATTCATTTGGTCATCAAGAACAGCCATATATTAGTTTGGATCAGATTAATGCTGCCCATAATTTGGATTTGAATAGTGGGAATACATTGATGCCGATAGATACTTCCATATCAACAAATAATCTTGCATCAACCCATCTTAACGGATTCCCATATGACGATAATATTTATACTAGAGGAATCAATTCGCCACTTCCGTTGCATAACAATGCGGCTTTGAATTATGGTGATTATAATTCGTTATTGTACAGATACAGCTCACCTTCTTTAACTCAAAGTAACAGTAATTTAGCTGATGGGGTTTGGGGTACTACGACAAATAATGGTAACAATTTAAGTGCTAACGATTTGTTGAATCCAACTCAACAATCTGGTTTTTTGATTTCTCCATCACAATCAACAAATATTTGGTTAGATGATAAGAGTCAAAACTTATTGTTAAATCCAACAAATGGTACACATACCAGGGCAGTTTCCAGTAACTCACAGATTTGGAGAAATGATGCTACCAGCCTTAATGGAGGAGGAGGTAGTAATCCGATCCGTGGTTTTGATTTTGGTGGGGTATCTACACAAGGCAATGGTGATTTTTCACCATTTGGTAACAATATTAGTATCCACAACCCCACTGATAGCTTGTACGGAGTCAATCTGTCGAATACACAAGTGAATGACCAACAGCTACAGTCACAGCCGCAGTCACACTTACAGCAACAACAACCACATCCAAATTTGACTTCTTTCAAGAGTGATAATGATGAAAATGATTCGGTTATGGGAGGAAAAGAGCAGTTTTTCAAATAGCGGGGTTGACGCTCTAAAAGCGTTTATTTCAAGCTTAGGGGTTGCACCCATACGGACTCCACACTAAAATTGAGCTGGAAAGAAAAAAAGGGAAAGAGGTAGAGAGAATACACACAAAACAGAAACAATACAATTTTACAGATGAGTGGTAAGCAAGGTAGCAAGTTTAGATCTCTTTATTATTCTACGAGTATATAGGTGATAATGAATTTGGTGGGTTTTTGGTAGATTATAAAAATTGTTTGGGAGCAGTGTATAGTGTAATAATAATTGCATCACGTTATTAGCATAGTCCTTTTTTTTTGCGGGAATCTCTCTCGTTTAGGTTTTGTCATTCAAATTCCGTAATGATAGAAATTTCTTTTTCATTTATCATTCTAACATTTATTTATTTATTGGTTTCATTTGGAGCTCACTGTATCAGGGGACCATAGAGGAAACATAAGAAATTTTTACTCTTAAATGAGAAGTAACTACATTCTGAACCAACTAAGAACCAATGGTTAGCATTTTGTTGCTACAATTTGCTCGTTTTTTTTCCTCTCCCACACACACATTTTATTACCGTTCATAGCCGAGTTTTCTCATCCTTTTAGGTTATGGTTTGTTTCTCCTAGCCAGCTAATAGAGGCTTAGTGAATGTGTGTATGAGTGTATCAATTGAAAGGAAACATAAAGTGGTAGTGACGGAGTTTGGTGAATAGTTTACTATCATCCACCCAACATCGTAGATAGGTCCATTTCCTAGATAATTTTATAGCTTAGGGGAATAAATCTAGATGTAGCAAGCGTTAATTTGTAGGCACCAAACGAGATTTATGCGGCATTCTAGATGCAATTTACCTTTTGGGACTAGTTGTGGCGATTTAAAGATGGAGGAATTTACTGCATATTCTAAACTAACCTTGCGGCAAAAAAATTTCTTTTTCTTTCTTTATTGAGTGGGCAAAAAAAACATCGCGGAAAAACTACAATGCAAAAACAAAAAATATTCTCGGCATTTACAGCACAACACCAACGGTTAAATTTTGCAGGCGATGGACGGAAGTTGGAGGAGGAGGAGGGGAGGAGGAGAAGCAATAGAAAGGAAAGAGTAACAACCAATAAGTTTTACTAACGTATGTTTCTGTTTTGATCCCATCAGGTGAAAAAAAAAAGAAAGCAAAAAATTAAAATTACTCATTTCAAAATGACAAATAACACCCAATGGGTTTTATTATTTTTATATAAGTAGGTTTATTTTCTTCACAATTTATTCTCAGTATTCTTAGTTGTCCCCTTTTCTTTCTTTATTCTTTATCTTATATCAATTCTAATTTAATATTATTTGTTATAAGCTTTTGGTTTGCTATTTTGGTTTAATAGATTAATAACTTTTTTTCCTTTTTCCTTTCCTTTTCCCTTTTTTTTGCATCTATACGACACATATTACTCAGCACACCACATTAATATGACAGCAGACGAAGAAGAAACTTTTACCACCTTTAATGAGTTCAGAAGCGATACATTCACTGTTCCAACTAGGGCCATGGTTGAAGATGGATTTATGAATGCCACATTTGGTGATTCCGTATACCAAGAAGACGAAACCACATTACGTTTGGAAAGTAAAATGTGTGAGATAACTGGGAAACCAGCAGCTTTATTTTGTGTTAGTGGAACCATGTCAAATCAAATTGGATTAAGAGCTAATCTTGTTCAACCTCCATATAGTATATTATGTGACTACCGTGCTCATGTGTTTTTACATGAAGCTGGTGGATTGGCTACATTGAGTCAAGCTATGGTACATCCAGTTCGACCATCAAATGGAAATTACTTGACCTTTGAAGATGTTTTGGCAAATGTAACTTATGATGATGGAGATATTCATGCTGCTCCAACCAAAGTAATCTCGTTGGAAAATACCTTACACGGGATTATAATTCCAATAGAAGAAATACGTAAAATCAGTGAATTTTGTCGTGAAAATGATATCAGATTGCATTTAGACGGGGCCAGATTATGGAATGCTAGTGTGGCCACCGGAATTAGTATTAAAGAATACTGTTCATATTTTGACAGTGTTTCATTGTGTTTATCCAAGTCATTGGGAGCACCAATTGGTTCAGTATTGGTTGGAGATGAAAAATTCATTCGTAAAGCTAACCATTTCAAAAAACAAAGTGGTGGAGGAATAAGGCAGGCCGGTATAATGTCTGCTATGGCCATACATGCTATTGATTATAATCTTTCAAAACTTGAATTATCACACAATTATGCTAAACAAATTGGCGACTTTTGCCAAGAACACGGAATCAAATTGGAATCACCAGTGGATACCAGTCTTGTGTTTCTCGATTTGAAGGCCAATAAAATGGATCCGAATAGATTAGTTGAATTGGGAAGAACAAAGTATAACGTCAAGCTTATGGGACAAAGAATAGCATGTCATTTCCAATTGAGTCAAGAAAGTGTTGATAATGTGAAGAAATGTATTTTAGAGTGTTTTGAATATCATCAAAAACATCCTCATAAAGATGATGGTAGGAATAATAAGAAGATGTATAGTTTTGACGCCATTAAAAAATAAATGAATTGTAATGAGTCTATTCTTGTCGTAGTATTGTAAAACTGTCTCTTGTTGTTTGGTTGCAATTGCACGTGGCAAAGTTAAGTTGTATACTTTTTTCTTTTGGGCAATTGTCGTTTTTTTTTTTGGTGACGCTTCTTGGTGTAATTTGGTGTGTGTATCTATTGTTGTTTGTTTTTTTGGCAAATATATATTTATCACTTATTATTCATCCATCCATCGATTAATTAGCAATCGTTTATTTTACTTTATTTCGAGTTTACTTTTTTCTTTTTTACTTTTCTTTACTTTATCTAGTCGACACATATCTACCATATCAACATAGAGAAGAACCCCCCCTCCTCACACAACATGTCTTCATTATCAAGAAGCAACTCAACTGGTTCAGTACCATACCTTGACATGTCAAAATTGATGTTTGCCAACGATTTTGATTTTGGTTTAAACCTCAATGAAATGAAAACCAAAACGAAACAAAAACTTCATACTAAAAACTTGGAATTGGACAAGTTACAGGAAATAATCAATCAAAGACTCCAGAATTTTGATAAACGAGTCCATAAACAACTTGAAAGTTCAGCGACGGAAAAGGCGTTTTATGCTACTTCGGTCTTTTTGATTTTTTGTGCCGGGTTTATCATTGGTAAATATCCAATTTACTTTCCTTATTTCCATACTGCGTTGTTTGTGGTGTTAATGCCAATTCGTTTTTACACTTACTTTAAACTGTCCTTCCAATATTATTTAGCTGATTTGTGTTATTACGTCAACTTGTTACTAATGTTGTTCATTTGGGTATTCCCTGAATCGCCTACCTTGTTTGTTTCAGTGTTTTCTTTGTCGTTGGGAACGTTATCGTGGGCAGTAATTACATGGAGAAACTCGTTAGTTTTACATTCGATCGAAAAGACTACATCGTCATTTATCCATGTGATGCCGCCGGTTACCATGTTTGTGATGGTGCATGAATTACCCGAGGAATATATCAAGCTGCGTTATCCTGGTATTGCTGCTATTGATAACTGGAACTTTGTTGCCAGCATAATTACCACCTCGATATATTATACAATCTGGCAAGTTTCATATCATTATTTTATTTCGATCAGAAAGAAGGATCAAATTGAAAAGGGGAAAGTCACTTCATTCCTGTATTTGAAAAATAAAAACAAAAGCACACCATTAGGAAAATTTGTCAATGGGTTGCCTTATTTGTGGATGCAAACTTTGGCATTCACATTGATTCAGTTTTTCTATCAAGTACTCACCATGACTCCATGTCCCATTTGGTTCAAATATAAACACGCATGTGGAGCATTTGTGGTGTTTATATTCTTATGGGCTTCCTATAATGGTGCTACTTACTATATTGATGTGTTTGGTAAACGTCTTGAGAAGGAAGTTGATAAATTGAAGAAAGAAGTAATCAATTTGCAACAAGAAAATGAAAAAATAAAAAACTCACCAGTTCAGAGACCAGTGAATGGAAGCGTTGACGATGTTGGTGCATTGGATGAAGATTTAAATTCAGAACTGAAAGAGAAGGAACAAGTTGAAAGTACCGATGATAAAGGTGTGACACCTTGAGTTGAGAAACGTCATTCTATCGAGAACATTCTTTTAAATGTGTTTATTTTTATCCAACAAATTTGTTCATTCACTTATTTATTTACCTGGCTATTTATTTGGTTGATTTATCCAACTGGTTTGTCTTTACATAATCCGTGTTTATGTTTTTAGTTATTTGTAGAATAGTAGAATATAGGACCTTGAATGTTGTTTTGGTGATAGTTTGTGTATTATGTGCAGGTGGCTCGTCTTTTTTTTTTGTGTCCAATTATTTTGTTGATCAGACACAACTATTGAATGAGAGAGCAACAGAGAGAAGGAAAAAAAATTTTTAATATTGAAAGAAAAATCGAAACTAATAGAGCAGTCAAGCCAACAGCATCATTCAATATTAACCACATAATGTTGAAGAGGACATTACAACCAATATCTGTTTTGAAAAGATGTTTAACCACATCAAGAACAGCATTTGCATCAGAAACTGGAAGTAAGAGTTCTAATCAATCAACAAACAACAAAATCAATAAACATACTGAATTTTTAAGTAAATACTATAACCCGGAAATATTACAGAGTATTCAGGCTGCTGAATCGCTTGTTACACCAGAACAATATTTGAATTTACAATTGAAAGGATCTGACGCCAAGTCTAAAGTGGGACCAACAGATGAAGAATTTGATTATTCATTTAATGATCCAGAATGGGAAGAGCCTATAATATATCCTAATCAAGGATTAGGAAGAGCTCCATATCCTGAGATTCCTCAAGTAAGTTCTCCTGATAGAAGTGCTTTGAAAATACGATTTTCTGATGCACCAGTTGCCACACAAAAGGATGAACCTACAGGTATAAAAACCCCACAGCAAATTGCTCAAGAATTATCAGATTTAACTGGGTTGGATGAAAGATATATTAGAAGATTATATGTACGTCCATTGATCATGAAAAGAGTTTCATTGAAGACAGCAAAAGGTAATATTGCCAATTTCTTTGTTTTGTCTGTGGCAGGTGACAAGAATGGTATGGTTGGTTTAGGTATAGGGAAATCAAGAGATGGTATCCGTACTGCTGCCACCAAAGCCCATTGGAATGCTGTAAAGAACTTGACCCCAGTTTACCGTTATGAAGATAGAACCATTCTTGGAAGTTTTGAATACAAGTATCATGCCACCAAATTGAAGTTTTCTCCAGCACCAGTTGGGTTTGGATTGAGATGTAACAAGAATATTTTCGAAATCTGTCAAGCAGCCGGTATAAAAGATTTAAAAGGTAAAATTTACAAATCAAGAAACCCATTAACTGTAGCCAATGGGTTTTTCAAGGCGTTGACACAACAACGATCACTCGAAGAATTGGCTGCTAATAGAGGTAAAAAGATTGTTGAATTGAGAAAAGTATACTACTCTCAATAGATTCATTGCATTGAAGTTGTAAATAGATGTCTAATATTCAAATGTATATATCTCTATCTTATTATGTTGTTAGGTCTTGGGTAGTGTTTCCTCTTGGTATCGTGCTTGTTTTTCTCTTTGCCACACAAACACTGAAGAAGACGAAAAAGAATGTTTTCAAAAAGAAAATCGCAAGTCATCAAACAAACTAACTCTGTGTTTGCTCCACGACTTTCTAATTAACAACCACAACTACAGACATACGTTCAAGTATCTGATTATCTAAGAATTAAACATATAGTCTAAAATCATTACACGGCTTGAGAATTGGCGAATTATTTATTTATTTATTTACCTAATTTATTTATTTATTTTTTTTTTTTTGGTATTTTAATTTCATAGATTATTAGATTGGGAGATTTGTTTTTTTTGTTTTTTAATTTTCTTTTTATTGACAAACAATCTATTTCGTTTTATAAACTATACCACTAACAATCAACATGGTAGTCGATACTACGTATTACGATCTTTTAAACATTGAAACCAGTGCCACATCATTAGAAATCAAAAAGGCGTATCGTAAAGCTGCGATTAAGTTACATCCAGATAAGAATCCCAATGATCCTGATGCCGCCGCTAAATTCCAAGAAGTTGGTGAAGCATATCAAGTATTGAGTGATGAAACGTTAAGAGCAAAATATGATAAATATGGTAAACAGGAATCAATCCCTCAAGAAGGGTTTGAAGATCCCGCTGAATTTTTTTCCATGATTTTTGGTGGTGAAGCATTTAAAGATTGGATTGGAGAATTGAGTTTGTTACTGGAATTATCAAAATCAGCTGAACTATCTGGATATTCTGATGATGCAGACAAGAAAAAGGATACTAAGACTGCTGGAACTGGGTCTGATGAGTCAAAGGAATCCAATGAATCGAAGAAACAAAAGCTTGACACTACAGAGAATGGCCACAAATCATCAACTGAACCTCGCTTATTAGCAAATGGTGAAAATACTCCTGGAAACCAGTTAACTGAAAAGGAACTCGAAGAGAAAAAACGTAAGGAGGAATTGGAAAAGTTTGAAGAAGAGTGTCGAGTGAAAAAAATCGAAACTAGAAATGAATTGAGTAAAAAATTGATTAACAAATTATCGTTATTCACTGAAACTGATATGAAAGATGATGTAGTTGAGTCTTTCCAAACTAAAATCAAATATGAAGCTGAATCTTTGAAAATGGAAAGTTTTGGATTAGAAATTTTACACACTATTGGACATATTTATAAAACCAAGTCAAAAATATTTTTGAAGAACCAGACATTTTTCGGTTGGGGTGGGTTTTGGTGGTCAATGAAGGAAAAAGGGGGTGTTGTGAAAGATACGTTTAAGACAGTTTCGGCTGCATTAGATGCACAAAGAACAATGGAAGAGTATACACAAATGCAACAGGACAATGAGTATCATGCTAAAAAGGAAGCAGAAGAGGAAGAAGCCAAGAAACAAGCTAACGAAGAAGTATCTAAATTGGAGAAAGAGTTGGAAGAGGTGAAAAAGGAACAACAACAACAAAAGTCTCAAGATAAGCCGGCTGCTGAAACTGAAGGTAGTTCGACTGGTGATTCTCAACTCAAAGAAGGACAAGAAGCAGAAGGAAGTGTCAGCAAATTTGAAACTAAAGAACCTGCCAAACACACTGCTGAAGAATTGGCTGAAATGGAAAAATATCTTATGGGTAAAGTGTTAGCAGCAGCATGGAATGGATCAAAATTCGAGATTCAAGGTACTGTCCGTGCTGTTTGTGATAACATATTGGAGGACAAAGATGTGTCACTTGAGACTAGAGTTGCTCGTGCCAAAGCATTAAGACTAATAGGTGATGTTTTTGTTTCTATGACACGTACAGAAGCTGAAGCTGAAGAAGCAAGGGTTTTTGAAGAATTGGTCGCAGAAGCAAGTAAAAAAAGAGAAAAGAAAAAGACACCAACTGAAGCAGAGCAACAACAAGAACGTGCTGAACACGCTTCTTGATTTAAGTAGGATTTTTAATGTTATTAATTTACAATTGGTATTCTTTAATTTGCGGCAATCTGACCTTTTGACATGGCCGCAGATGGCACGAAAAAAATAGTGCGAATATCGCCAGTGCAACAAAGTTGGAAACAAAATGAGCCACTCTATGTCGTTTTTGGTATAAAGAACGCTGTTGAACAATTAATACGTTGGTACTCACAAAAAAAAGTGTAGAAACTTGTGTCATCTCTTTTTCTTTTCATTACTCCTTTCTAGTCTTCTATTAATATCCACAACTAACATGACTAGAGCAATTGTCGAAAGCATCAAAAAACGTTTCCACGAATTGGATCCATGTACCAACTCGAATTATTCCAAGTTCAAAGTTATTCACACAGATTTGACTTTGACAGTTTCTTTTGAATCCAAAACATTGGACGGAACAGTTGTTTATGATTTGAAAAACTTGGATAATGCAAGTGAAGTTATATTGGATACATCTGCATTAAACATAAAAAGTACAAAAGTCAACGGGAAAGAAGTGTCATTTGAATTGAAACCAGTTACACCAATTTACGGGGCACCATTGAGAATTCCTATTAACCCCAACGAAAGTGAAATTCAAGTTGAAATATCTTTCACCACCACGGACAAATGTACTGCTATTCAATTTATTCAAGGTGACACTGGTCCATATGTTTTCTCCCAATGTGAAGCCATTCATGCCAGAAGTTTGTTTCCATGCTTTGACACACCAGCAGTTAAATCCCCTTACAAATTCACAGGTCATTCACCAGCCGTGGTAACCATGTCAGGTAGAGCTCAACCAACTGACGAGCCAAACACATATCATTTCGATCAACCAATCCCTATCCCATCTTACTTGGTGTCAATTACTTCTGGTAACTTGCTTAAAGCTCCAATTGGTCCAAGATCAGATGTATATAGTGAAGAGCCAAGTTTGAAAAAATGTCAATGGGAATTTGAAAAAGATATGGAGAATTTTATTCAAATTGCTGAAAAAATAGTTTTCGAATACGAATGGTCTAGATTTGATTCCTTGGTATTGCCATCTAGTTTCCCATATGGAGGTATGGAAATCCCCAATATGACTCAATTGACACCAACTTTAATCAGTGGTGATCGTACTCAAACCAAAGTCATGGCCCACGAATTGGCTCATTCATGGTCCGGTAATTTAGTTACCAATAGTTCCTGGGAACATTTCTGGCTCAATGAAGGTTGGACTGTATATTTAGAAAGAAGAATTATTGGTGCCATTGCAGCAGCTGAAGCCAAAGAAGAAGGTAGAAAAGATGCAGAGAAATATGGTGAACAAGTGAGACATTTCAATATGATTAATGGATGGAATGAATTAGCTGATACCTGTGAAACATTTGATAAGAGATATACCAAATTGGTTTTGGATTTAGAGAATGGTGATCCAGATGATTCGTTTTCTAGAATTCCTTATGAAAAAGGGTTTTTCTTCTTGTATCATTTAGAGACTAAATTGGGAGGTATAAAAGAATTTGACCCATTTATTAAATATTATTTTAACAAATTCAAATATCAATCTTTGAATACTGCTCAATTTGTTGATACTTTGTATGAATTCTACGAACCAAAAGGTAAAGCCGAAATTTTGGACAACATAGATTGGGAAACTTGGTTATTTGTTTCCGGACTTCCAGAAAAGCCAGAATTTGATGTAACTTTGGCCAATCAAGTATATGCTTTGGTAGATAAATGGGTCGCTTATGTCAAAAATGGAGGTGAACTTCCAGGTGACGAAACTGCCGATTTTGAAGGTGAGCAAGACATGTTGTTTTTGGAAACCTTGACAGAAAAATTCAAGACTCTTGATGTTAAACCTGAAATTATTAGATTGTTCCCAGAAATATACCCTAAATATGGAGCAAGTAAAAATGGGGAAATTATTTCTCGTTGGAACGAATTGTTGATTAGTTATGGTAAATACTCATCCCAAGATAAATTGGTGCAATCATTTGCTAGTTGGTTGGGTACAATTGGCCGTATGAAATATGTCAGACCTGGATATTTGTTGTTGAGGAAAGGCATTAGTCATGAATTTGCTTTAGAGGTGTTTAAGAAGTACGAGCATATTTACCACCCTATTTGCAGAACCATGGTTAAAAAAGATTTGAGTTAATTGAAGTTTTAAAAATTTGCAGCTCTATAGTAATTTAGTTTTGTATGGTTTATAGAAACTTAGTTTAAAAAATAAGATAGGTTATGTTTTTATGACACAGTCGTCCTAGAATCAGATCAACATCCTGTAAGTGGCACGTTGAGTAGAAGTGATTATTCATGGGATATTAAGAAAACAGAAATTGAGCTCAGTTTAAATGGGGTTTGCAAAGTAGAGAAAATAGTGTCCCCAAAAGGGGCTATCAAATGTGTAGTTTGAGCCAGAGAGGGCAGATAATAATTTGAACCTACCACAAAGTATGGTTTCCAATTATAGCAACACATTTAAAGAGGAGATCAATAGTTCTAATTTGTTGAACAATGGTGCCGTGCGAATTCCTAAAGTTTTCTCGTAAGATTTAGATTTTTCATATTTGATGAAAATGTGCCACTCTAAAATGATAAAGAACTGTGGCAATTTAATAAACGAATTTGCAAAATTTTCACTATGTAATCAATTTTTGGAGTGATAATTCAATATTATTCTTTTCAATTTTTCCAACTTGAAAAAGTATCTACTCAAATGGAATACGTCACACACCTACCAAAAGAAGATTCTTCAATTGCAACTACATCTAGATATGGCTTGCAATTTACATACCCAGTGAAATATTATGATTTCCATGTTTACTATTATGCACACAACGAAGAATCAGACAAAGAAGCCAAATCATTGTTGAACAAATTGCTAAACGATTTCCCAGAAGACTCTGCCAATGGATCTATAATTGTGAAAAGATTACCTGATACAAAAGTTATTGGACCACACGCTACTCAATTCTGGGAGGCTGATGTTTTGAGACCCGAAGTGTTCATCAAAGTTTTGAGTTGGTTCCAATTGAATCATGGAAACTTATCGGTTTTAATTCATCCTCAAACGGGCGATGATGTGAAGGATCACACATCGAGTGCTTTATGGTTAGGTGAGAAACTCCCATTGTTGCTTAATGTTTTTGGAGAACCAGATGGTAAGATACCTGAATTTGGTGTTGCTCGTGGAAAAAGGATTCCACCTGAAAACTTTGACAATCACAAAACAACCTTTTAAGGATGCTATTGTGAATGTTCTGACTACTGCAAATGTTAATCTTTAGCGTGGCAGCCTGATAAGGTTAATCATGATACCACGGATGAAATGAAACAATTACTACGAGGGATAACATTGGGGATGTGTTAAAAAAAGACAACTGGACAATTCTTTATATATATAATTAACAATTATGACTATAACACTAATTCGTAGCTGCTACCATAGTATTTCAGAATCAGATCGATCACTCTATGATGAAACTCACCATTTATATCTTGATTAAGCCAGATTATTGTGTACAAAATAAGCACAGAGAGCTATAACTCTAAATCACGAAAGTCTATATCTCACACATACTCTCTGATTGAAATGAATAGTAATTCCCTACTGAGAGGGCAGAAAGTAGTTATATTAAACTTTTCAGACGTACTGATGAAGATTATAGTCTCTATAAAGTAAAATACCTCTTCCTGTGACTTCAACCCATGGTGACAGTATTCTTTTGACGAGAACCTTATTAGTATAAAGTTTCTTTATCTTATTCTCAAACACCGTAATGTAAACATGGGTAAAGTTTATTTCTTAATGTATTATGCATCCTGTTTTCAAACATTTAATGTTGAAAGGAGGATCAATAAAAGACGATGTTGACAATATAGCTAATACTAAGTCTCAATTAGTGTGGAAAGCCTAATAAGGCTATCTTTTATATTTATGCTGACTACCTTAATATAGTTATCGTGAATATAGTTATTATTGTTAACTAATATTGTCATTGTTAAATTAAAGTATTAGCTTGAGTTATTTAATTAATGAAAAGCCGACTAACTACCATATGCAAATAATACGTTAAGATTAATTCCTATTGAGGATAAAACTGAAAGTGTATTAGAAACACGAAGACGGTATTATAAATATGTGTCAAATCCCCTTTAAGTCGCAACCACTGGGAATTTTTTGATGATTTCTTACATAGTCAACTATCTATAACCAATTACTACTACAATTATTATTATATATATACTAAGATCTTGTTATTGTTGTACTACAATTATATTTAAGATGTCAGGTAATGATTCTCCAATTCCAGGCAATGCCACAGTTAAAATTGAGCAACTACAATCGTTTACTAGTCTTCAATCTCAAGTTACCTCACCACAAAAGACCATGAACGAAACCAATACCCATTTTCGATATTTGTTACAAAATACAAATAATGAAACCATTCTAGAGGTCAATGCGGATGAAGGGCCGTCTTGTATAGGACCATTATCAGGAAAATGCAGGTATATTGCAGCACAGCCTGAGGTGGATGACAAAAATTGGAGCTTACCATTGGGAAGAGTTCCACCCAACCAATCTGTTGATGCGGAAGTTGATATGAATGATGATGATGCATCTTACGAGTTTGTTGATGGGAAGAATAACGCAGACATACAAACTGCTGTGAATACTTTTTGGCAAGCTTATAACAACAAAAGCTCCAAACTGAGTAATGATGAAAAGCTTGAAATGGCCAAAGAAGTTTGCAACACTTTATATGATATGGCAGATCGATGGAATGGAAACACATCAAAAAAACAACGTAGACATAGGTATTCTCCTAAGTAAAAGAACCTCCAAAAAATCAAAATAAAAGTAATGACTGTTTATAGAACTATAGTTTAATAGAATGTACATTAGACTCTTTGATTGATTTGATGAGTTGTTGACGAGCGATAATATTCGTAAATCTATAACTAAACTTGATTCATTGTGTATAACCAGATTTCCAATTTATTAACTTTTCCAATGTTCTTTACTGGATCCATTGAGTTTAAGCAAGCAGTTAAAAATGAATACTTGGCTGGATACTCATTATGTGAAATAATATAGCTATTTCTCATTGCCTTCCTGTATTTGACTGAACCTTTCAGTATATAGTAACATTGAGTGAAATGATTAAACGCCAATGATCTTTAATTGTTAACTAATAAATATGTTCTAACATAACAGTAAGTAGCATTTATGTATTGTATTGTAGAAGTGCATGCATCTATGCAACAGTTTGAGTAAAGTAATGTATTGGACAGGGACAAATCACATGAAGATCTCTGGAATCTCGTAATCACATTGCATATATCTTTGACATTTAAAGCAGACAGTCAGGCATTCTCTTTATCTCTAAACCTAACAGAACTGTTAGCCAAAAGTAGATTAAGCGAACGTTGGCTAATGATATATCTCTCAGCGGCAAATCTCCGACAATGACATGCCATGAAAAAGTCTATTCTGTAGTTAAATCTGATATGATTAAACCATAACTGATAGGTTCAGGAACATCAAAGGATGGATGTCGTCATATACCCATGTCGTAAGTACCCTGTAGTATTTAACGGGTGGAAGAGAAAAGTTCTGTAGTTTTTTGTTGGTTTACGCGACGGTTGTGTCAGAAAAGATAGTACCACCTCCCCCACGTTGTCGTGTGTAATAAATTCAACATTGGTGGGGAAATTCGCACCTATCGAGAGCTAAAACTCTCTTATCCATACTGCAAATTTCTTCAGGTTGTGCGGTTATTTTTGTAGTTGGTTTCACTGGTAACAAATATATTGAACTATCTAGGTGCAGCTAATTTAGATATGTATTGTAATACCTTGAGCGCAAGTGATTTATCTGGCCAACCTAGGCTTTTTTTTGTGGGCATTTCCGTTTACACATTCATCAAACTTTGACACTAAAAAATTTACGGGTCGGGAAAAAGAAGGTACCATTTTCGTATCACTAAATTTCCACTTTTAACGAGGAAACAACCCGTCTACATATTTGAATCTAAAAGAATATAACTATTCAAACCATTACCATGACACGTGCAAAAAACAATGCTGATTTTTTTACCAAGTTAGCAAAACTACCACCCAAAGTTATTACTATAATTATTGATGAATTACCAAAATGCATATTAGCTGAATTATTGTATTTCCCATCCATTAGAGAAGTTGTTGCTTCTACAATCTTGTCAAATGTAAATATTACTGAGGGTCTTCAAAGACATGGGTGGAATTATGAACCAGATGTTGGTTATGCTGACTGCAATTGTGTCTCGTTCAACATTGAATTCGGTAATTTGAAGAAAGGTATAAATCAATGGAATATATATCCAAAAGTTTTTCATATGAAAGGTTTATCTCAATTTGTGGATGTTTTGTTAACTTGCCCAGAACTTTTAACTAAGGCTTCAAGCGTCAATAGTACTTTCTCCGGGTTAGAAGATACAGAGGTAGAAATTTTGGAGAAATTGTTGATGGATTCCAATATTAAATTTGATTATTTGAGTCTATCGGAGTTTCCAGATCCAATCACATTATCACCCATTGTCAAAAATATTCTGTTATTGAATACCACATTGATTAGTTATGTGATTCCTGGCGTAAAAAAATTGGACATTGTCTTCTCTAATGGTAACGAAGAAGGTCAAAATTATGTTTTTGCTTCTGATTTGGAGGAATTGACAATAAAGGATGATCGGTTTACCCAATTGAATTTGCCTCCAAATTTACGGAAACTATCTATCGAATCATCTTTGGGCTCGGTAAATATCATATCTAAAGAATTGGTAAATCTAGAGTATTTGCAGCTTAAGGAATTGAAAATTGCATCTTTTGACGAAACTGGAATAACTGCCCCAAATTTGAAAACATTAAACTTAGAAAATTGTCAAAACATAACCGATTTTACTGGTTTGAGAAGATTTCAAAAATTAAAGTACATATCTTTGAAGGGTTGTGTTTTCCCAGCTGGTTTACTTGAGGAAGGTTTGTTTCCAGAGTTGGAGATTTTTGAATATTCAGGGAAAGATTTTGAGCCAGAAAGCGAATACGATGGACCATTACCATTACCTGCAAATTTAAAACATGTATCAATAAAGTGGGCTAGTTCTGTTATAATTGATTTAAATACTTTTGTTCTTCCATCTAGATTAAAACATTTGGAACTTTGGGATATTAGGTTTAGTCAAGGGCATTTACAGTTTAATGAAGATTTAGAATATGTACGGATTCGTACACGAGCAATAAGATTTCCAGGAGATTTCAGGATTCCTCCATTGGTGAAACATTTTCAAATAAAAGCTACTCATTTGTGTTTTTACAAACCAGATTTTATGTATCATTTGCCCGATGGATTAAACAACTTACAATTAGTATGCCCTGACTTAGGAAGAATGGATGGATTAGATAAAATAGTTCAATGGCCAGAATCATTAAAAGTGTTCCGTATGCATTATTTGGGTTTAAATTCTCACTCATTGCAGCTATGGAATTTTAAGGAATCCAATCTTGAAGAGATTGATTTCAGAGGTGGGGCTCTTGGTCAATTAAACGCTGATGCACTACCAACCAGTCTTAAAGTGTTAACCATGAAGAACTTACGTATTGAAGAATTAGTTGGTTCTTTTGGAAATTTAAAGAAACTAGAGAAATTGATTCTCGGATGCAATGATATAAAATATGTCAGTTTTTTGGAATTTCCATCATTGAAATTTTTAGATTTAGGATACTGTAAGTTTGATTTGATACCACCAGTTACAGTGATGTTTCTTAATCAAAAATTAAAAGAACTTAAATTGTATTCAAAAACGATGGATGTTACCGTCCTGAAACAAGATATATGTCTTGATCGGAATTTCAAACGGGTGAAAAGAGATTTTATGGATTAGCTAAAATTTTATAAGTAAATTTATTATAGAGTTGAAAAATACCAGAAGCTGAAACTTGATCTTTCTTTTCATATTCCTAGACTATCGAAAGGTGATATTGGATAATTTGATACTCAGAAAATGTTGTAAATACAGCTCGTGCCAAATCTTCAATTAGTTTGAAATGCCTGATAAGGTTGTAGTATATATATATCGTTTGATCAGAATAGAATTGTGAATACTAGTATGGGTAAAGTATACACCCACACACGTGATAATAAGAATTGCTCATAATAATTAATGTAGAGATCACTCTTAAATTGATTACTGTTTTTCAAAGTTAACCCGAGCGATCCGTAGATATTCATCTTCTTTTCTATATATCAACGCTTACAGGTGCTGTGTCAACCTTTTTTGAGAGTGTTATTGTTAAAATGTATTTTATATAAACTTGGTAAGGATTGTCAACATTCTCATTCACGTGATTTTATTCTACATAAATTGTAATATACTTGCCCATTGTATTGTCCTCTGACACTATAATATTTCCATATGTTTCCCTTGAACCCTCGTTTAGTTGTCTCTTTGTTTAATTAATTGTTAAAGTTTTTAATAACAATTTTTGAAAATCCATAATAGAAATTTCACAATCAAAATTTTTAGAATTCAGTAATACTAAATAAAGTATTACATGAAACTTAGAGCAAGCACAAGCAACATGAGCAACAATACTCCAGAAGAGGAAGTTAAGAATGCGAGTTGAGTTGAGTTCAGTTCAGTTTTTAGTAGAACAACAACAATCCACACAGCAACAACAACAACAACAGAACAACAACAGAAAAAAAAACCAAAAAGAAAAAAAGAAAAAAAAATTTTGAACGACATACCAAACACTAATTACATAATTATTATTGACACTTCATATCAATTGCATATAACCAAACATCGTAATTGACAAATTCTATAACAGAAAACAAACAAATATATATAATTTTCAATAATGGAAAAAGTCACTGAACATTTGAACGAATTCAAATCCAAAATACCAAATAGTGTGGAGGAATTACAAGACTATCTTGATTATCTCAAGGAAAAAATCCCAACTTCATACGATGATTTCAAACCACAGATTGAATATGTAAAGTCAATTAAAGGTGAAGATGTTGTTAATGATTTTAAGAACTTGAAAGTATCACCAATTACCGTGTCCTTGACTTTGGTAGCTTTCACCACATTATACTTGTTTGGGAAATTGATTGGTGGGGGTCGTGCTGAAGAAACACCAAAAAAGAAACCAAGAAAGAAGTTGACTAAAGCTCAAAAGGCAAACAGACAAATTCAAGAAATTTTGGATTATGTTGAACTGACATATGTTCCTGAAATTGATAAATTTATAGAAACCTATAAAGAATTGTCATCTGAAGATGTTGAGTATAAATTCAATTATTTTGAAGAAATGTTATTGAAAGAATTGATGAAATTGGATGCCATCGATGTCACTTCAAATGAAATCTTGAGAGATAATAGAAGAAAAGTCATTAAATTTATCCAAGATCATCAAAAGAGATTAGATAAATTTAAAAAAGAAATTAGTACCTAGTGTCTAAGTATAATTTGTGTAGTAACATGTGTTTGTTTCCTTTGATAAATTATTTATATGTATAGTAACTATTTCAAACATCCACCCTGCAAGTAGAAGTTTGCAATAGAAAATTGACAACCCCAGTTGACGTCCCTATATAAACAACTCTCCACTAATCACTCTCGTTGGTTTTAAATCACCTATTTCTTTCAACTTTGGTAATCTCCTTTTTGGTCCCCGTGTTCTTCGTTTGGATTGTTCATTGCCACCATTACTAGTGACAATATCTTTAGTATCCTCTTCTTTTTTGTGCTCCACTTTCGGCTTCTCTTGATCCTCTTTCTTCGGTGAGCCAAGTCTCTTTAACTGGGACATCAATTCTTTAGTATCTTTTTCTTGATAAGTACTCAATGATACTTTAGATGGTTTGATTGGTTTGGGTGGAGCTTTAGTCACAATTTTTTCAAATCGTTTTTGAAACTCTGGTGGTGGATTGTTAAAAGTCATACTTTTGGGCCTTAGTGGTGGAATGGGACCAGCTTTTACTTTTTCAAATTTGGAAAGATATTCTTGTTCATCTTTTGTTCTTTCAATTGGTTTCCTGGTGGGCGATTGAGATCTAAGTTGTGCTAACTTCGCTTCAAATTCCACTATAACCTTGTTCTGTGGAACACCAGTAATCTTTTTCTCGACTTTTTCTGGTGATACTGATGCTGATGCTGACTTGAGTTCTTTAAATTTCAATTTGAATTCAGCTTCTTCTTCGGTTTCAAACAAGTTTTCCTTTGGTAAATTTGGTTTCTTGGGTATTTCTGGTTTAGTGGTTTTTTTCAAAAATGATGGTTTACTAGGTTTTTCCACTGGAGGTTTGGTGTCGGTTTTACTAACAGCACTATCTATCCAATTTTTATGTGAAATAATAGGCGGTACCGGTCTTTTTGAATCAGGTGAAACCGCTTGCGGGGTGGATGTAGTGGTCTTCGCTGTAGACAATGATGTGAGCCAATCGGCTTTAGTTGGTTTCACTGGCGTCTTTGGTGAAGTAACCGTAGGTTTATCTGTTGTCAATTTTTCAGGGGGTCTTGGTGCCGTTTTCTTAACTGTGTTACCAGATTTTATTAATTCTTCAATATCTTTAAAAGATCGATGCTTACCTGATGACTCATTCGAAGCCTTCAAGTTGACATTTAAATTGAGTTGCGTAGGTTTCAGTGGCATAGGAAATGACGATTTTCTTGCAACTGGTTTCAACAAATTAATCTTCTCAAGTTCTGGTTTTCTGGCTGGTAACGCAGGTGGCTTTTCTTCAATTTCTTCTTTATATTTTCTTTTCGGTAATGGTGGTGGGTTCTTTGTAGCTGTTTCATGGTTTATGGGTCGTTGTGGTAATTTTGGTGCTTCTTCTTCGTCTTCCTCTTCATAGACCTTTTCATTGTGTTTTGTTTGTTCTTTGGTGTTCTCAACAGTTAATCTACTTCTGTTAAACTTTAAATCGGGAACAGAGTAACCGTAATATGATGTTGCCAATGTAGAACTTGTAGTTGATATGGAAGATTTGCTAGGTGATGTGCTGGCCAGTCTCAGTTGTAATTCATCAATATTTCTCTGTAAATTTCTTTGTCGTTGCTGATCTTCCCGTAATCTCTCTTGAGATAATTGAGATAAACTTGAAAGAAAATCATTGACCTTTTTATTTGAAGGTGATACTTGTGTCATGTTGTCAATTATATGATTGAGTGGAAATGGTTAACGGTGTGTGAATGTCACCATCGACTTTGATAATATCCGAGAAATCTGAGAACAATCAAAGAGAGAAAAATAAATAGTTACCAATGAAAATGAGACGGAAAAGCTCAAAATGTAAACAAACAAGAAGTTCCACTTATAGATTTAGGAACAATAGATCAATCAACTTGTTTCAAGGGTTCTCTATATTTCTTACAGCTGAAAATTTCAGATCTAATGAAAAATGAACTTTTAAAATGAATCAAAATTTATATATTTTTGAAGAAATTGAAAAATAGAAATCTCAATGTACAAACAACACAATGAGATAGATACTAGAACTATAAAATAACGGTTGAAATTTTTGGGTATATTTTTGCTTACCATTGAATACTAAATTCTTCAGCAAAGGCACCTTCTTTGGTGAATTTTTCT